>Ga0325410_1000476_pt1 | contig 41940 bp, 27 predicted proteins | sample PopdelMetagenome_16_FD_206182 | JGI IMG/M metagenome (GOLD analysis project Ga0325410, IMG submission 206182) | Populus deltoides microbial communities from Bellville, Georgia, United States - Xylem-PdIQD-R3 | ecosystem: Host-associated > Plants > Phyllosphere > Stem > Wood/Secondary xylem...
AGATAAGGAAAAAGCAAATAGCAATTATAAAAATAAGGACCAAAATTAATATAAAAATTAAATTTTAAGAGATGAAATTGAAAAATAAATATTCAAAACAAATTATATATAGCAATCAAAAGTTTGAAGATCAAATTTGATATAATCAACAAATAATGACATTTCTAAATTTTTCACAACTTCCAGAAAATGTTTTTCACCTAAATATTTCAAGAAAACACTTTCATAAAAACCAAGCCAAATTTTCCTTTAACTGGAAAGTGTTTTCCATTGACCAAACTTTTCTAATGGCAAACAGACACAGAAAAGTTTAGAAATTGATTTCCCGGAAAACAAACACAGCCAAAAGAGAAAACACTTTCCTGGAAACCAAACCAAATTTTTCTTCGACTGGAAAGTGTTTTCCGTTGACCAACTTTTCTAATGGCAAACAAACACAAGAAAATTTGAAAAATAATCTCTCGAAAACTACTTTTCAAAAAATAAACATGGCCTTGATGGTAAAAAAATTTCCCCGGCTAACTTTTAAGTACCTCAACCAAGTTGTGTGCTATGGATATTTATGGGTTCGAGTTTTATTCTATATTTATACTTGTATTTAAATCTAAAATAATTATTTAAAATTGTTTTAAACTTAATCGGTATGAATTTTTCATATTTAAACTCAATTTATAACTCAAATATGAATACTATAATTATAACTATTTAGTTTATAATTAATTTGATATTCATATAATTTTTAAAAACTTTAAGATTAATTATATATTTATTTCAAGTCGGTTTTAAATTGAGTAAACTAGTTTTTATATTCAACCCGGACCCTTAATTTTTTGCCTTTAAATTTTACTTGAACATGATCGAGTCTAAAAAATTTCTCCCTTTTCGAGCCGGCTCGAATCAAATTACAATAGGTTGTAGTGAAATTTTCATCCTCAGCTATCAACTCATGTATACCATACACCTAACCATCTGCCTTACAATTCTAGATTCAGGCCGATATAAAAAACGGCAAATAATAACTGTAAAAGATTATTTGGTAGTACTGTTCCGGTTATAATCACTTGAAACATTGTCATCCTTCATGGAGGAGGATGACAATGCTACAAGTGATTTGGGGATGACTTGATGACTTTAAAAAAGATGGTCGAATGGGTTTTTGAGTCTTCTTCTTCTTCCTCCTCCTTTTCTTCTCTTCTCTTTTTTTTTGTTCTTTTGGATCTCTTCTTATTTAGTTCATAGAGTCTTTGGAGAAGGAAATGATGTGATCAGTGGAATTGTTTTTTAGCGGAGAAGTCTGGGAGGGAAATCTGAATCATGCATGTACAGGTCAAGTGATACATATAACGTGTTAGTTTGAGAGACCAAAATCATAAAATTGAAAGGTTATGGGTCTAGTCGGGTTTGATCAAAAGATTATGGGATCATTTAACCAATTAATTAGCCATGAGAATACGACGGCATGCAGATGAGAATTGTAGGATTTTAAGGCATGAATAAAAATGACGAACAAGAAGGTATAATGAGTTTCTTTTAACTATTTTTAGACCCCATATACACAGAAGGTAACGAGGCTGGGATGAATTAGCTCTACAGAAAAGTAAATTTATCCAAGGTTGAGACGGGCCAGAAAGTATGAAAATGTTCACTTTAAGCGACGAGAATAAACTTGAAGCGATCCTCTCTGGATACTAGTGGGCGGAGATGTTAATCATCATTTTCTTTACTCCGAGTATGATAATGTTCACTTTAAGCATTCCGAGAAGAATATTTCCTCATCAACCTCATCGCTAACATAGTGGATGAGGCTACTGCAGTACTGTCACGCATTGGGAAATTGCACTTCATTTATGTAGAGAGTGTAGAATACTGCATTTGATGGAGATTTGTCACTTGTCAGCTTAGCCCCAGCTGGATATATATTAACAACTAGAAACAACAGATTTATTTGATACAACATAACTTTGCATGCCAAACAAATTCAAGAGCTTAAACAAGAAAGAAAGAAAAAATCCAAGCTCGCACCACCCAAGATGGCTCTGCGAAAGTACACGGGCTCAGTGTTCATGGTCCGAATGCTTCACAACCGTAATAGGGCAGGATCCATTATTCACTGCATATTTGCTCACACTACCCAAGATGGCTCTGCAAGAATACAGAAAAACAATTCCATGTCCAGATTAGGTCATGCGGTGTAGCCAAGGGGCCTCAATTATTGTACAGAAGAACTTAACAACGTTTGTTGCTACAGGTGAACACGCAATAAATATCTCCATATCTTTCTATGCCAGTCCCATTAGAGGTCTCACGGCAAGCAAGAAAAAAAAAAGGAAACAACAACACCCACTATCGTCTCTGCTGCCATCTCTCTCCGACTCACTCTCTGCTTATCAGCTTTTGTTATTTCTTTGTTCTTTTCTTCTCTCTCTTCTAACCTCTTAAGTTGCAGTTCTATGATACTTTAAAGACCACGAAATAATAATTTAAGTAAAAATGAGGCATCCATCTACCTATGGTACATACTAGACCCTGAAGCACTATTTGATTGGGTTTTTTTTTTTAAGAGAAACATTTTTGTTTAAAAAAAATACTGAAATGCACTTCAAAATACAATATCAAATATTTATTAAGGTTTTATTTGACATTCTAGTTTAATTTGTATTTTAAAAAATAATTTTTTTAGTGTTTTAGTATAGTTTTGATGGATGTTAAAAATAAATTTAGAAAAAATAAAAAAATTATTTTAATATATTTTAAAATAAAAAAATATTTTATCATCACCTATGATGCATCACAGTATATCACAAATATTAAAAAAAAAAACATAAAAAACAAAACACACGTCGTTATAAAAAACTACTACCTTTTCACATGTTAGAAAGAGGTGTTGAATAAAACCTCATCTCAAGATATTCAATTGTTCTCTCTCGGTAATAACCCGTACACGCCATTCATCAAGTCTCTCTCGGTGACAAACGAATATAGAAAGGCGGTGGACTAAAGCAGATGGTGGGTATTTTAGTCATTTTAAGTAACAAAAAATCCATAATGGTGTGTGCCCATAAACTAGGGTCCTGTGCTAATAGTCATTCCCTATTATTATGTTTTATAATTAACTCTTCCTTTCACCCCTGGTCGGCAAATAAACAAATCAGCTGGCAAAGTGCCTACTTTACATTCAGGGGAAGCGCGTCGCCTTCACGCTCCTCGAGAATCGCAAATGCTGCCGGGGAGCAGCCGCTGTTGAGGCTCTAATTCACCAGTCTATTTGATTATTGCTTTTTTAAAATGATTATTTTTATAAATATATTAAAATAATATATATTTTTTATTTTTTTTAAAAATTATTTTATACATTAATACATCATTTAAGAATTAAAAAATAATAATTTAAAGAAAAAAAATTATTATTTTTTCAAAAATCACTTTACCATAAAAAAAACAACAATAAATAGCCCTATAACATTATTATCACTATATATTCCCGCATCAAAATTAAAATCCACTAAACTTATTTTATATCTCATTAAATTTTTTATTTATTTTTGTGTTTTAAAAATATTTAAAAAAATTAATTTTTTTATTTTAAATTAATAGTTTTTTAGTGTATTTAAATTATTTTTATACATTAATATCAAAAATAATTTTAAAAAAATAAAAAAATTATTTTAAAATAAAAATCACTTTAAAAATCAATCAGAATCCCTGACATTTTCTTCCGCTCATGGTTACGGGTTATCATTATTCGTAATGAAGAACAAAAGTAGGTGCAGAAAATAAGGCTCCAACATGGGAGAGACAAAGGGCCAAAATTGAAAACAAAAGAACCAAACGTAACAGAGGATTTCAACGATAACTTCACTTCATTTTCTTAGACAATAGATAGATGCCAAGTCGTCCTGGTGCCTTTATGCTCCTCCAGTTGGTCAAACAGCCCATTATAATAAGATTCGTTCAAATTCACCTCCTCACTTCTTAAACAGTCTGGCAACCTCTTTCTCAGTGGAATCATAGTTGGTTAGAATGTTTCTTTGTTGAAGTAACTTCACATCTTTGTCACTGCCAAATAGGGTTTTCATGAAAAAAACGTAGGAGGGGATGTTTGCACAGTATCACTTGAAAAATGCTCCAGTGCAATGAGATTCCTGAAGAGACTTTCTGGGTATTAATTAATGTATTATCACAGGTGGGATTTCAAGGACTCCGCTGACAAACTTTATGTCCAATAAGTTTTCTGCTCTGGCCCCCTTGATCCCAATTCCTGCAGCTTGGAGTTCTGTTGCGCAACGTAAATGTTTCTGATTTGACTGGTTAATTAGTGGAGTATTTGGTTGCATGCCTGGTTAAATTTCTGCTGATGGATTCGTGGATCTCCTGGAATCATGTACTTGAACTAACGGAAGGCGAGCTCGGTGAGGAAATGAGTGCATTGTTTAGGAATTTGAACCACTTCAAATAGTCTTTGAAGAATGAACAAGGGAATTTGGTTTTCGAATAACATCCTGTTGGATCTCAAATCGAAGAGCATTCCAGGAGTGGTGGATACAGGATCATTGCGGCGTCTTAAACTCATTGCAGAGTACTTGAGGAACATTTCAAAGATGAATTAAACAGCCATCGACTAAAATCATTTGCAGGAATTCATCATTTGCGAAGCTGCTCTCTTCTTCATAGCATGCACGTGCTCTATGTTCCACCTCCTTAAGGGCCGTAAGACAATCATCCAGGGATGCTTCCAGGTTTGGCCTTCGGTTGAGGAGTGCGTAGCGCCACTTGTGCTGTTCCATGGCGGTATGTACCAATTGAAACTTTGTCAGGGATGTATGCCTTCTCGTTTGCATTGCGAAGGCTTTCCTTGACCCTGCAGATGGTGCGAAGAAGAAATGGTTTCCATTTTGCTTCTGATTGAAGTTACAAGATTGTCGCCATACCTGATGTCAATTGAAATATGGTCTTTTTCGTTTGGCATCTGCCATGCAGGTGAATTGGAAATTTCCATAATCAAATTAATTAATGAACTCTAAGCAACCTGCATTAGCAGCTCTGTGAAAATGCTGAACCAGTGCTGTCTCGTCTACAACTAATGAGATTATCGGTCTCTTGACAAGTAGCAGGAATTTTTGTTCTTCATGTAACATTGGCTAATCACATTAGATGGAAAAGATACTCAAAAAGAGATCTGGATCTTAGAAACAATATCTAGGTTTTCAAGTTCTGGCTTTCTTCTAAAATAAAGTTTGCTTGTTTATTCCTACTGCTTTGGCATCCGGTAATGACTGAGCAAACACCCTAAGATCGCAAGGTCAGCTTCTTCAAAAGAGTCGGGAGTTCTTTGAGAAACTCCACAGCAAGGTGCATGCCCTAATACATACGTACGTATATATGTAAAAGAATCCAAGATGAGTTGGTGAACGAAAGGAATAGATTATTGGGGTTGCCTTCCAAATTGAAAGGCATCCTGGAAACTGTTGCCGAAAGCGTATAGCTTTATTCAAAGTAAAGGTTAACCTGATTACTTGGGAGCAAAATCAAGAATCTAGTAGCAGTACATTGCAGAAACTTGTCCAAAAGAAACGTGAGTTCCGTGGCCATTAATTCAGATACAAGAAATGAAAAACTGAACAGAATAAATTAAAAAGAAAAACTAAAGAGCTCAGAAGCACTCGCTTTCATCCCAAGAGGATCAGGCGAAAGTTATAGACCCTGTCATCACGTTGAGTTCAAATTTCTTCACAGCTGATCAGAAGGGATGCACCAGCCGGGAATTGATCCCGGCTCTGTATCTACTATCTACCACTAGACCACAGGTTCTTCTTAAGATGTTGTATTTCATCCCTGAAAATTATTATATATTGAAACCATTTCGGTACGTAATCGATTAGCAATTAATAGATTGTTCGGGACAGTAGAAATTGTTGTGTTCTTAAAGTGTTTTTCTATTTAAAAATATTTTTAAAAAAATTATTTGATTTAAAAATATTAATTTAAAATAAAAAAATAAAATTTTAAAAAACTTGGAATTAAAACATTATCCCAACAGACAAGTAGTTGGATCTAATAAATGTCAAAACCCCAACAGCTCCGCAAGAATCCATTATTCTAATAGTTGGATCTAATAAATTTCATATAATTAATAGATAACCACATATTCAATGCATGCAATTTGCAAAATAAAATAAAATTAATCGAGTTTCTATACTTTAATCAATTGAGTAGAATTGTAAAAAAAAAAAAAAATCATAACAAGCACCTAAATTTTGGAATTCATTTTTTACTTTGAACACATCGCATGATTTTAATACCAAGAAATAGATCATTATGCAAATCCCACGCACCTTGCAAAGGAGAATTCTACGCTGGTCGAAACCTGCAATTCAACATTATCAAAGGTTTTGTTTGGATTATAATATAGAGTTGCTGTTATTTAAGATGTTTTTAATAATATTTTTTATTTTTTAAAATAATTTGAAAACATTAAAATAAATAATTTTAAATAAAAAATAAAAATTAATTTTTTAAAAAACATTTTCAAAATATAAAAACAAATAATCGTTGTACATGTCCAAGAAAACAATTTATACATAATCATTAAAAAAAAAATCATAGGTATTACATGTTTGAGGAGTTATGTAGAAATAATAAATAACACTGCAACAAAAAGAAGATTACCCCTACCCCCCCTCTAAATTACAACTCCAGAAAGCAAGTAAAGGAATCTAAATTCCAAAGCTTTCAACGAAGTGAGTAGAATACTGTATTTTAGCGCTTTTTTTTTTCCCCTTAAGTTTTTGTTTGTTTGGTTGTTTTATTTCATTTTAATTTGGATTATAATTCCCCAATAACTGCGGCCATTCTCCAAAAAACCAAAAACACTCTCTTGTAGCACAGCAGCAGCACTTGACAAAAAAACAAAGCATTTTGGATTCAAAATTCGATTCTTCGTCAACTAGATCTATAGATAAAAAATAAAAAACCCTAGAAGAGAGAGCTTCAACTTCTAGAAACACGAAATGGCGTTTTGGTGGCCATTGATAGTTGCTGCATCCGCTTACGCGATCTGCCGTTTCTTGTTAATGCTCATTCCTTTCAATGTGCCTTCAATCGACGTCGATGCCTCTGACGGTTGCTAATTTACGCTTGCTTACGTATCATTGATTGTGTCTCTGTTTATGATAGTCAGTTTATTAATTGTTTATTTTCTGCTGTCTGTCTGTTAAAATCTGCGGCAGTCACGGAGGGCAATCAAACGCAAGAGAACAGCTTCATCTATGTCAGTTTCTTTTTTCATTTTGAATCTTTTATTTTATCTATCTTTTGCATTTATGTGGAAATCAAAATGGCTTTTTAATTAATTAATTATTCATTTATTTGTGCATGGAATCTAATGTATGGACTGCGATATTTCAATTTTTACTAATGCTTGCAATGTTTATATTTCTTTTTCATTTTGAATAGTTTCATTTCTTCAATTGGATTTAATTTATTGAGTTTTGATCCAGATTCCTCCGAGAGGAAGGGCACAGCAGTCGGATAAAAAGGTTCAGTGTTATGAGCCTGCGACGATGAAATACTTGGGATACTTCCATGCATTGTCGCCTGCTGAGGTTAGAGAAGATATACACATGCTCATTATACATGCATCTAGGTATGTATGATCTTGTGAAATTTGTGGCTAAAAATACTGTTGAAATGTATGGCTGCAGGTCCATGACCGAGTGGCACAGGCGAGGAAGGCTCAGAAAATATGGGCAGAAAGCAGCTTCAAGCAAAGACGACAGTTTCTGCGGATTCTTCTCAAGTACATTATTGAACATCAAGAGCTTATATGCGAGTAAGGATGGTGGAGTCACCATTTTTATTAAACCATTATTAATGATCTTAATCATTAGCAGTTTGACACCAAAGTGACATTTATTGACATTAAAATACCAGACAAGCATTTAAATGTTGCTATGCTCAAGGTCCCAGGGACCTTGGTTTGAAACAACCCATTTCTTAGTTATTTTCTTCACTGGGAGGCTGATTGGGTTGGGGATGCAAGGTGTTCTGTGTACATGAATTCTCTGTTTTGCATCTAATTTAGTGCTGCTCTGTTAGTTAAGGATTGGTCATGTGCTATTTTGATCAGAGTATCTTCACGTGATACTGGAAAGACAATGGTAGATGCTTCTTTAGGAGAAATAATGACAACATGTGAGAAGATCACTTGGCTTCTTTCAGAGGGTGAGAAGTGGCTAAAGCCTGAATACCGGTACCTATTACCTTCTTTTTTTCTTTTCTTTTCTTTTGTTTTTTTATGTACTTCTTATCATTTTTGAATTTATTTTTTATAATCTCTCTTTATTGCATAAGAAGACATGATGGCTCCTTAGAGATTTGTTTAAAAATTTATTTGCCACACTGCATTTCTGATGATTTCTTATTTAAATGGTTGGCACATATTATCTGACAGAAACATGTGACTTACAAACTTGTCGTGGCTTGAACCAAATTTTTACCAACTTTATTTGTAAACTGTCTGGATTACTGACATTGGTTACCTTAAGTACTACACACCTTTGCACTCTTAATCTTGTAATCTTTGTAGATGTTCTGGGAGAGCAATGTTTTACAAAAAATCTAGGGTTGAGTTTCACCCTCTTGGTGTTATCGGTGCCATAGTTTCATGGAACTATCCCTTCCATAATATCTTCAATCCAATGCTGGCGGCAGTCTTTTCAGGGAATAGCATTGTGATCAAGGTACTTCATGCTGCAATGACTAAGTTATTTGGATTTGCATTTAGTGCTTTTGTTACCTATTGATGCACCTGCATCTGTAATGTCATTTATCGCATTTTGATATTGGGATGTCATTGTTGAATGCTCTGTATCCATATCACTTGTTGTTACATGTGCCCATATATTTAACCTGAGAGGTTTTCTGGGCTTTTAGTAACCACTGAGCTGACAGAGAACTATATGCTTGCAATTGTAGGTTTCAGAAAATGCAAGCTGGTCTGGATTGTTCTATTTCAGAATAATCCAAGCAGCTCTTGCTGCTGTGGGAGCTCCTGAAAATCTGGTTGATGTAATCACAGGGTATTCATTTCTGTTTAGATGTTTGCACTAAAATATGTGTATACTTTTATTTGCCAATGATCAAAGCTGTCTTGATAGGTTTGCTGAAACAGGAGAAGCACTAGTGTCATCAGTTGATAAAATCATATTTGTTGGATCACCTGGTGTGGGTAAGATGGTATGATTTTCTTGGCTAACTGAATGGATTTTCTTTGGTTTTCATTTACTTCTATTGTAGCACTTCACTTCATCGTATTTGATCCATACTTGATGGAATATTGGCAGATGCAGTAAGCTCTTTTCTTTTCCTTTTTGTTTTGCTGATAATTTATTCCCAACAGCTGTTTAATTTAGTAGTTTTTGCACATTTTGTGCCTTTTTTAATCATATTTCTGCACATGCCCTGCCATGTATTATTTGTTCTAGGTAAAAAGTGAAGTAAAGCCACAACTGTGCTGCATACGTTTTTTTCATTGCTTATAAACTGAAAGGTTTACTTTATTGCAGATAATGAGAAATGCTTCTGACACACTTATACCGGTAACACTTGAGCTTGGTGGAAAAGATCCATTTATTGTGTGTGAAGATGCAGATGTCTCTCATGTACGAATCCTTTGTACCTGTTCTGATTTCTGATGCATAGTATGCCTGAAAAATTCCTTGGCACCTACTCAATGTTCCACTTAATGTAGGTTGCACAAATTGCTGTCAGGGCTGTTCTTCAATCAAGTGGGCAGAATTGTGCTGGGGCTGAGAGGTTCTATGTTCATAGGGACATCTATTCTTCATTTGTCAGTGAAGTAACTAAAATTGTTAAATCTGTTTCAGTTGTAAGTATGTCTGTTCTGACTTGCTTTATGCATAGGTATCTATTTTCATGATATTTGCAATTTTCTCCCTAGATTTTACCCACTGATCATTTGACTGCTGTATCCATAAAGAAAACAAGGACTATATTCTTGTGTTCGATCATGTATATCTTCTTGTATCTTTGTATTTGTTGTAATTTTATTAGCAAGATTATTAAGATTTTACTCATTTAAGAACAAACTCTCTACCCGAGGATTAAAGTCATTTTTTGCTGCTTTTCTGCTACTTGTTTGCAGGGACCACCCCTTGCTGGTAGGTATGATATGGGGGCAATATGCTTGCAAGAGCATTCTGATAAGCTCCAAATCCTCGTAAATGATGCCTTAGAGAAAGGAGCAGAAATTGTTGTTCGTGGAAGTTTTGGCCATCTGGGTGAAGGTGCAGTTGATCAGTTCTACCCTCCCACCGTGCTTGTAAATGTTGACCACACAATGAAACTGATGCAAGAAGAGGTAGCAGGACTCTTTTTTCACTCAATTTCACTTTGGACATAATTTTTTAACGTGGAAGGAAAATTTTGTGTTAAGAGGATTTTTTGAGAATCATAAATGACATGATTTTATTGATTTCCTATCTGCATTAGCAATAGATTTGCTTTCTGCTTGACTTCAATTCCTGTGAGTATGTTATGACATCTTTTAGAAAACATGGATCAGATTCAGTAGCATTGTATGTGGAGCATGTATGTTATGTGTGTTGGTTAAACATTCACGGCTTCCTGTTTCTATTCATTGAATGCCTTCATAATCCATGAAAACTTGAATGACATGCAGACTTTTGGACCAATTATGCCGATAATGAAATTTAGTACTGATGAAGAGGCTGTCAAACTTGCAAATGACTCAAGATATGGGCTTGGCTGCGCTGTTTTTTCGGGTAGTCAGCGCCGAGCTAGAGAGATTGCTTCTCAGATACATTGTGGAGTTGCTGCAGTTAATGACTTTGCATCAAATTACATGTGTCAGGTATTTCTATTTCAAGTGCTATGTGTATGATTCTGCATTTTGCATCCAGTAAAATCCAGTGGATGTAAACTTTTTTTCTTTCTTAAATTTTGATGGAAAAACTCATACTTGAAGGTGACTGGGTGAGAAGTTGCCTCGTAGCTCACCTAGTTTTCCTAACCCAACGCTGCCATTGGATAAGTTATTCACTGAACAGACATAAAATGAAGCAATAATATTTGTTTGTGATGCATTTTCTGCTTTTACATGAAGTCAGAGAAAATAATATATTTTGTTTTGAAACTGAAGCATGGCTTTATGGTTTTACTACCGTTTATATTCTCTCTAGTAACTAATAAATTGAGCAGTTGATCCTTTCATATCTGTTTGTAATCTTTCTTCAATCTTAGTTCTAACTGATGCCTTTTGATGTTCTCAGTCCCTGCCATTTGGTGGTGTGAAGCACAGTGGATTTGGCAGATTTGCTGGTGTGGAAGGATTGCGGGCTTGCTGTCTTGTGAAATCAGTTGTGGAAGATAGGTTGTGGCCGTACATTAAAACCAGGATACCAAAGCCTATCCAGGTTGGCTTTAGAAACTCTACATTTTTCTCTTTTGGTTCTGTTTTGTTTCTTGAACTAAGGGGAAGAAAGCATTAAGTTGCGCAATCATAATTTGCTGCCATTACTCATACTGACTCTTGCCTATAATAAATAGTATCCTGTTGGGGAGAACGGCTTTGAGTTCCAGCAGTCTCTTGTAGAAGCACTCTATGGCTTGAACATACGGGATAAGCTGCGAGCGGGGGTCAATGTTTTGAAGATCATGTCAGAACACAACTCCAGCAACAGTAAGAGTAGAAATGAGTAAGGGTGATCCTTGAAGAATGGGGACTTGTTCATCTGTTTCACCAACACGGATGATCTTTTGTGAACTTGACTTCCCATTGTTCATAATTGCAAGTATCAAGAATCCTTAATCCAGAACTTCTATTTGATTTGGAAATCAAAATGCAGTTCCATCTCATTTTCATGAAGAAACTCGTTGCTTTGTTATGCTAAACTTTGTTAACAAGAGAAAGCAGAAGAATTCTGATTCAGATCGACTCACGTAACTCGTAGTTTGTTTATACTGACAAATACCAGCTCTTTCGATTCCCTTTTTTTCCCTTAGAAAGCAAGGAGACATGTTTCATAAACAATCCTGATTGGTGCCTTTTATGCTGCTCTGATAGGGAAACAGTATTACGAGTTGCTTCTGCTGTCGGTAGTGTTCCTTTCCTGTTTGAATCGTGGATTGGGAGATTTTGTAAATTAGGTCTCAATTAAGGAACAGGCTGGATGTCAGCATTTCTGAAGTCAAAGTCCAGTCAATTTGCGTCCTTAACATAAATAACGTTGTTTTTTAATTTTATTTTAAAATAATACTTTTTTTAAAAAAATCAATTTTAATATTAACATATTAAAATAATCTTAAAATATCAAAATATAATAATTTAAAATATAAAAATAAACATTTTTTTTTTTATAAAAACAAACAGTTTATTAATAACACCAGCGTCGATGATGATGGAACAGCCTCGCTCAGCATCCGTTTTAAAGCACGGCTTCTTTCCCGCCTTTCGTCGAAAGTAGACACGTGGAAGTAGATCCTTTGGCAGCAGAAATGATGCTCTCAAAAATAAAATAATGAATTATTAGGAAAGAACAACGAATTTACCGCCCTTCCACACCTGGCTCGCAACAATGACATGATTGCCTTGATATCCCGTTCAAGGTTCCCTGGGAAATATTGAATGCTGAGTGATTCTTGCTGTATTTCCTGGAAATTTTAAGGCGGCAAATTGTTTACTTGTTTCTGTCCAAAACTATTCACACCTTAATGCACGAGTGATCTCCCACCGAATTGCATCAGCGTCCTGGGTTATACCCTGTCTACAGATTCCATAACCCTGCCTCTGGCAATTCACTAATGCAACTATGAAACTCTCATTCTCGGGTGATGAAGGATACATAAATTGTTCATCCTGTAATAAGTACAAAGAATCAAGAATGAAGTGAGGAACTAGAACTTTCCCGGAAAGAAGAATTGTAGTCAGCCTGCAAGAGATTCTTCGTGACTAGATTTTGAGGTGGTCGCTATGCTTACAATTACTTTCAGTGCGTCAGACTGTCATCTCCTGAGCGAATTTTTAAGCGTCTTGGGAAAAGGGAAGATTTGTGCAGCTGAAAAACCAAGGAAACTGCAGGAGCCGTTCCATGCTCAAAGAGCCATGGAAAATGGATGTCTAATACCACCCTTGGAACAGCAAATTAGACAACCATGAATTGGAGCAAATTGATTGGCAGTTTTTTTTTTTAATATTTATCGATGTTCAAAGCAGCACCATTCTCAATCTATGCATACATGAGTGGATGTAAATGGGCATACCTAATATGTGTACTTACAAATGACATTGTGTTGATATCATCAAAAGTTCATGGAACATTAAGTAAAAAACGAAATAGAAGGTTGTGTTGTGTAAAATAAATCATTGAGCTTAGTCCTTATCTCAGGGATCATAGAATTCACCAGGGGATATCTGCAGCAACTCTCTGGCAGTTTGACCGACAAACCAAGCTAAACATTTTTCCAGTCTCGTCTGCAAGAGTGATTTTTAGGTGGAATATGCGCGCAACTTCAGCATCACAATTAGAGGCTGCATTCGACCTCCCCACTAGGAATCTTGTTAACATGTCCACAATGAGAGCGTGAAAATCTTGTGTTCGCATGACATTGATCAACTTGGTCAAGCTGAAATCGACAGATCCATTAACATGTTTATTGAAAAATAAGTAAAAGGATTATTAGCACAAGAAAGCATAAGCACTGCCCATTCATTCAATTTGTATTGCTAATGACCGCATAAAATTTGAAATAGGGTTAGGAGATGCTCTGTCACTAAAATGCATGCCATTACCATTTTACCACCATGACATTTTGCTTCTTGTACCCCTTCCACATTTGAGCTAGCAATTTATAGTACGATGCGATCATATCTGGGAAATCAAAGTCATGCAAACTGACTATCTTTCTTACTTTTAAGAGAAAACGTAGATTGACTCAATCATCCAGAATCATGCAAATGATTGCTTCTTGTACCCCTTCCACGTTTTAGCAAGCAATTTATAGTGCGTTGCGGTCATATCTAGGAAATCAAAGTCATGCAAACTATCTTTTTTACTTCTAAGAGAAAACATAGATTGACTCAAATCATTCATAGAAAAGACATCGGAAAGCATATAGAAATGAAAGTAAAAAGGATTCATTCAAAAATAGCCGATCCAAGCCTGTAAAGTAAGAACCTACACGAGTCAACTGGCTTCACTGGATAGATCAGAGAGGCAAGATAACTTGTGAAGACAAGATGAGGTCAGCAATGCAGGTAAGAAACTAAGGTTTATGAAGAAAGCCCTTGCTGCATTCTCATTCCATGTTGCTTCAAGGCTGCAAGTGAAGTAAACAATCGTTAAAAGAGATTCTTGAAAGACAATACACACAAGAATGGAATAGAAACCACAGAAACCCATCCACCTAATACACATCTGCTAATCAGTTTCAACTGAAACTAACGAAGATAAGTGACTATATTTTGAACACTCACCTACGACGTAGATAAAGGTCGATAGTGTTCGAGCTCCAAAAATCACCCAAAGCAAGCATACGAATCAACTAATAACCAAACACGCAACGTTTTAATTTTATATCACTATCAGGTATAACAAAAGCATCGACAATAACAGCTTCCAAGACACTATTTAAAGACAAGAAATTCTTCTCATAAACAGAATCAATAGTCGCAGTTTTTGCTAACTTATTTCCCCCGTGTTTCCTTTTCAACCGATTCATAATTTCCTGTCTATTCTTCGACAATCCACTTCTTCTTTGCTCGCTTCCACGCCTTCAAAACAGATCAATCACTCTATAATGATTAATGAACTCTTAAATAACAAAAACTAGCAACGATATAATAATTTATTAAAAGAAACCCTGATAATTTACTCAGATCCGTTTCCATTCGGATCGTAAATTTCTTCGTCTTCAACGGAAGATAAAACGGACCTGGCGTGATCGATGAATGCAAGAAACCGACCTTCTTGATTGTCTATGTCCATTAGTGAGTCTTCTCTTGAGTTATTGAATTGACTCGTGTTTAACTCGTTGATTTGCGATTTCAAAAACCAGTGAAGGGTTCTTAACTTCTAGCGTTTTGGCGCGGGAATATTTTTAATGGGAGAAGAGTGAAGGTTTAGTTTTGGGCCCAGCACGTTTATTTATATGTCCAAAGGGAGTAGTTATTTCCAAGAATAACCTCCGAGACCTATACTTTATAATACATAAAAAGCTCAATGAGGGTGAAAAGAAGAAATTTCTTGTTTTGATGTATTGGTTTGGAATCGGATATGGATGGTTTACTTAAAAGACATCGTAATCATCCAAAGAATAACAATAATAATAATAATAATATTAAAAGTAAAAAATCGTAACCATCCAAAGAATAATAATATTATTAATAATAAAAAATTTTAGTATGAAAATAATCTCATGAATTTTCAATTTCTTGTTCATTTTGATTTGATTTTTTTGGGTCCAAGGGATGTTTCTCATAACTTCTCCTTCCAAAATATTAAATTAAAATATAACTAAACGCAAGTCATAAACACACTCGTGAAATAAAGCTCCCGTGTTGACGACTGTTATTCGTGTTAACTTCGCGTACTGTAGCCTAACCGTTTTATGGGTCACGAAAAGAGACGGAGGTTCAAGAGACTAGAGCGTTTTACGATTTTTCTGAATTGCCAAAGGCATCTGTTCTATCTCAGGTTTGAAACCACAAATGTGTTTAAATTTCTAAGGGAGATGGGAGGATGCATGGTTTAAAACGCTACAAATGTTTTAAATGTCAAGCATGACCGAAGACGAAATGCTTGAAATCCGTCTAAAATACATCATGGCTGAAGCCTGAAAGTGACTGCATTGTATCCGATCATAGACAACATGATGACAAGAAGGATGCCATCTCATAGACGATGAAATGGCATTTTCATGGTTGATATACAAACAACAGCAGTCAAGTACAAACTGTCGGTAACAATAACAGGACCAGATGTGATACATGACATGTTTGTTATACATAGAATCAACAGAACGTGTTTTCTCCTGTCCAAATATTAGCCCTTTAAAACCCAAAACAAGTCGGGTCAATTTAACACCCCTCCAAAAAAAATTCTAAATTAGAGAAAGATGTCTGCATGGGGACAGTTGAAACAGAAGCATGAAGAGATGATGTAGCACCCAGAAACCTTGACAGAAATGACCTAGTAAGCAGCATCTCTGAAGGAAGCCACAGCACTTGCGAAAACCATTTAATAGCACTTAAATTTCACGTTTCAGTGTCACGCCATTGATCCCTACTGGAGACTTCGGGCGATAATGTTCATCTGTGTCCACCTCTTCAATTTCCTGATGGAACATTGCAGATAAATGGTTAATCCAGTATGATACAGATGGAAGGAAGAGGAGCAAATAGATCATGAAGCAAATGCTTTGTACCTGCACCACATCCTCACCCTTTACAGCCCGTCCAAACACCAAAATCTTGTCATTTAAATCTGGAATGGGTGCAGTTGTAATGAACAGCTCAAATCCTGTGCTGTCTCTAGTTTTTGAGGTTCCAATCATAAAAGCCTCGTGCTTTGGGCTGATTATCACAATTAGATATTATCATTGCGGAAACAAGGAGCCAAATTCCATAAAATGCTAGTCATAAAATTTCAAGGCAAAAAACCTTGTAGCAAGCCTACTGTGGAGCTTTCCTTTTGTGGTCCAATCTTCAGCAGCTCCAAGCCCTTGGGAATGCCCTGCTTGAATTACATAATGCTTGATCACGTGATGAAAAGGAATCCCTTTGAAGTACCCCTTTTGACTGCAAAACCAAATTTGAAGATTTAAGAGTAAAACAAAGCTAATGAATATAGAACTAAATAAAAATGAAGAAAAGAAGAGGATCATAATAACTACATTACCAAATCAGAAACTGAGCAAATAATTGGTCTACTGCTATTAGACAAAATCACAAAAAAAAAAAAAAAACTAAAGCAAATAGAATGGATCTTCTAAGCAACTGTCCTTTTAAAATTAAAAAAACAGCCAAATAGATTCAATGCATTCTTGTTATTGCATGTGAACCATGTTTCAGTTTAACAAAACAGTAGATGTAGATCAAAGAATCCCAACATATGTTGTTGCTTACCACAAGTCAAGGAATTTGTCCACAATCATTGGAGAACCATCTTTGTACAGTTCTACTGTTATATAACCTTTTGATGTATTCAGAATCTACAGATGAATGAAAGATCACGGCAAGTAAGTATAAGGGATTTCAATCACATTACAGCAATGTAAATATGGTTTTATGCAGGTGATACAAAGGATTAGTCATAGAGCCATTACGATAGAATCGAAGATGTTAAGAAAGGCTCAAGAAGTCATAAATCAGTTGCATCTCAGCAGAAACAGTCAGATAGACAATGTATGTTTTAAGACTCCAGTTAAACTTCACTAGGAGAAACTTTTCACATTCAGAGACGGGCCACTCACACCCACACATAAATGGCTCTTCTATATAGATATTTAACTTTGCTTGTCAAAGAAATACACAAATAAAATGACATCAGCACCTCAACTACAATCAACAATCACAGCATAAAAATTGTAGCAAGCTAATTCAACAACTTACAGCATAACCAGGGAGATCATACTTCTTTGAATCTGCAAATGAATCGGCAGTATCCTAAGTAACATAAAATGGAATCAACTTCAAATTTACAGATTTACTTCGACAAAATAACATAATTATGATTGTATTTATCAGAGAATCCCTGAATTGCTAGATGACTAAGAAATTACCAGACAATTTTTATAAAAAAAAATGATGAAGAAGAAATCCTATTATATACCTCAAAAGTTGACAGGCCACTTCCTGGTTGGTTCTTTGACCTGAAAATTATGGATTAAATCAAAAGAATCATTTCTCAATGAGATCCACGAGTAAATTCTCGTTAGAAAACTGATGACAGTTATCCACAAAACAACAGGTGCCATTGAGTAAGGGAGGGACAGCAAACCTTTGTGACCAATGTCTATATGTTGCAACTAAGGACAATATAATCACCAGAACAACTAAGTTACAGAGAAATATAGTAGTGGCGCTGATTCGAGCCGGCCCCTTCTTCTTTTTGCTCTGATTTAGCAATGCCTGAGGTTTTATCCTTGCCATGGAGTGTAACTTTGACTATACTTTCACAAACAAAATAAACTATGTCACAAGCAGTAACTGTAACATGCATTTACAAAGTAAAATGGAAACCATAGTAAGCATCTCTACAACACCACTTTCCTTTCTCGTCATTTAATTGATTAAATATATCAATTTGCATTTACACCCATCAAAAATCACTTCAATGGCAAGAACAGGTACTTCAATAAACTAAACCCGGTCGTAAAATGACTGAACAGCTAACTTTACCATATATATCTTCTATAAGTTTTTCGTGTTTATCTAAAATATATGTTTTCCCTACCAACAAGCCAACACATACAATTAAATAAACATCCTTTATAATAAATACCAAACTCAAATCCATTCCACGAGAGTAAATTCCAACAATCGAAGTGATCATGCACTTACCGAATGCAACATCCAATAAAAAAAAAATTGTGTCTAATTCTTGTTTTGCAAGTTCAGTTAATCAGATAAAACAGTTCACAATGGCCATTTCTCTTTTTTTGATGTTCAATAAGTGCAGAACAACAAGATTAGAAACAGCAAATTCCTCTCAAACTAACGAAAAAGGTGATTTTCAGCTCAGTGAAATAGAATTCAGAGACTAGAACTTCAGTTCAGATAGAGAATTTACCTAAAAAGTTCGGAAGAATAGAAACCCTAACATTTCAGAGACTATCAGAGCATAAAAAGTAATAATCGCACAGCACATGTAGCATGAAGACTAGCGAGGCAGTACCTTAATTTTGACAGAGTTGGTTAATTCTTAGCGCGCCCCAGCCGGTGACGTTAATGACTTTTCTACTGCTTAAGGAGATAATCGAGAACCTGCGAGATGGTAGAATTTGTATTATAATAGATTATCAGGCGATGGTAATTAATTAGTTTAGTTTCAAGCTGAGGTGGGTTCCACGTGAGCAGTAGATTCAAAAACTGACTGTGTAGTGGGAGTGGAGCAGACGGTTCTGATTGAATCAATCAAGGTGGAGCCCCGGACACGTTTGCAGTCGTGATGACATTTAGAGGTGGAGTGGAGATGATCTAGACCGTCCGGGTTGAATATCACTTGAGCCTAGCCTAAGTTTATGTGTCTATGGGTTTGTAGTTTGTACACTCTGGCCCAACTTCAAACCTCAAAGATATGGTCCTCGGATTGGAGTCTTTTTCTTAGAAAAAAACAATAGACAAACATTTATATGGTCCTTGGATTCTGTACAAAACTGATTTTTGGTCATATGACTCTCCATTACACTTATGGAGATTCTTGAATCTCCGTGCAGTTTTTTTAAAAAAATTATTTTTTGTAGTTTTAAATTTAATTTTTTTTATGATTTTAGATTGTTTTAATGTGTTAATATTAAAAATAAATTTTAAAAAATAAAAATATATATTATTTTAATATATTTTAAAAAATATATTTTAAAAAATAATTATTATTATAATCTCATACATTATCTAAATTGAGTGTTGAATTAGGAATGGTATTCTCTTTCCGGACATTATCAAAAATATCTCAGACATTATTAAAGATATGGTCCTCGGATTGGAGTTTTTTTCTTAAAAGAAAACAATAGACAAAAATTTATATGGTCCTCGGATTCTGTACAAAGCTGATTTTTGGTCATATAACTCTCCATTACACGTATGGAGATTCTTGAATCCCCGTGTAGTTTTGGAAAAAAAAATTATTTTTTGTAGTTTTAAATTTAAATTTTTTATAATTTTAGATTGTTTTAATGTATTAATATTAAAAATAAATTTTAAAAAGTAAAAATATACATTATTTTAATATATTTTAAAAAATAATTATTATCATAATCTCATACATTATCTAAATTGAGTATTGAATTAAAGATGGTATCCTTTTTCTGGTGGAGCTCAAGATATAATTCTATAAATAAAAATAATGAAAGATCTATAGCCAAAAAAATACTTTTGCTTATGTTGTTATTTTTACTTTCTCTAATTGTTTTTTTTATTTTTTAATATTAGATTGATTGAAAAATAAGTTTTATAATTTTTTATATGGGATAATTTCAATCTTATAATATTAGTCATGATTTTACCATTCTAACCTGGGTTAATATTGTTTATTTTTAAAATTAATTTTTAATTAATTAATTTTTTATAAAATTATCATAATATCGTGTATGTATTTAATGAGGAGATAATACTGACATTAACATTTGCAGCGCAGCGATGGAATCATGCAGTCTCAAGAGAGAATTGATTAGTGGCTAGAATCAGAGGATAAAATTCAGCTTGATATAGTATGATACTTTACAGGATGGGCTACTCAGGAATTATGATCAACTCAAGGGAATTGATTCCACCCTAATTTTATACTGCACGTGGTTAGAAGAAAGATTCAAGTATAATTAGCTAGAATATTAAAATAATATTAAAAAAAAAGCTATGTGAAAGCAAATAAGGCATACCAATCAAAAGTGAAGAAGTATGAATTTCCAATAAAATTAATTTAATGAGAAAATAACATTTAATATATATCATATACGTGATAGAAAAATAAATTGATATAAATATAACTTTGTGTGTGTTGAGCATATGTTAAAAAATATATATATCAGATAACAAATGGAACTCGAAAATTACCCGATGAAACCTTATCACCATGGGATGATTAATAAATACTGATTTATTTCGGTGTGGAGGTCTTCTCTCATTATCATATAATTAGCTTCACCACTTCTTAATGCAATAATTATCTTTGATGTTCAAAAAAGATAGAAACGAAGTGGTGTGCAGAGATAACAATATTGTAAAATGAAATAGCGAAATAACAATAATTAAAAGTCAGTAACAACACAAGCTAAAAATTTAATGAAGCAAAACTTCTATTAAAAAGAATACTAGGAGTGAGCAAAAAAATTAAAAAATTAATTAAACTGAGAAAATTAGAAAAAAATATCAAAAAAACCAAATTATAAAAAAAAACTGATTAAAATTTTGAAAAAATCGACCAGTTCAGTTCGGTTTTATAAACCTGAAACTGAAAAAACCAAACTTGAAATTGAAAAAACCAAATCAGAAAAAACCGAGTTAAGCTAGTTTGTCATAAAAAACCTGAACCAAACCGGTTTTTTTTTTTTAAAAAGTTCGATTTGGTTATCTTTTTTTATAAAAATCAAACTGAACCGAAAATAATCACCCCAGTACAGACTAATATCTAAAAGGTTGAAATATATTAATTATAAATCAATTTCTTTCTGAGCTTTAAAAATAGGTTTTTTATTTCCGAGCTTTAAAAACAGGCTTCACAAAAATTGTAGAAAATATGGAAAGAAATTGAAGACTTGACTTATAATAAGTTGATGTTAAAAAATACAGTAATGATTGATTTTTAAAATATTTTTTTACTTGAAAATATATTAAAATAATATTTTTTTTATTTTAAAAAATTATTTTTGAGATCAGCATTTTTAAATTATATAAAAATATATAAATTAATTTTAAATAAAAATAAATAATTTTTCATAAAACACTGTTTAAAATACAATTTCAAAAAATAAAATACATTTATATCATCCACTTTTATCCATATCAGCAGCTTTTGGATTCCACGTTCATATAAATAAAAGAGAAGCACTCTGGAATTTGAATACATTATCTCACTAGTTAGATACCTCGGTGATTGATGACTAACGGGGGGACTGCTATACAAATCCAATGTATTATGAAAATATACAGGGATTAGATGTGGAGTTCCTGAACTGGAGGGACTAACCCATCAGTTCCTTAAAAGTAAAAAACCTAGTACCAAGTTATAACATGTTATTCGAATATTTGATAGGCAGAAGAAATAACGGTGCTGTACGGTGCCCCTCCCTGGTTGCTAGAGACAAACTCTCCAGTTATTCTAGAGAGAAGGAGCTCGATCGTGAGTCATCGTCTGCTTTGTGGAGCTAGATATAGTCAGGGTTTTCTCTTATTCTTACTGTCGGTGGAAAGCGATAAATAAAACGGCAGATAAAAAGGTAAATCGTTTCTTTTCTTTTCTTTTTTTACTTATTAGATATCTAAAGTATTTAGGGTTTGTTACTGGAATAGTGAGGACATCTTTAATTATTTGATGCATTTCTTGCTCTCAAGATAGCATTACATGATAAAAAATGGGGAGAGGATTAAGAAGAAGCTGTGTATTTTTTATTTTGGCCAACAAAATCCTCTCATGCTCTGTCAAATGCTTCTTCAAGTGGCAACTTTTTAGTTTGTATATTTATTCAAATGACGAAGAAGACTTTTTATTGTGTTATTTGTGTGCTTTTAAATAATTTACACAGAAAGAACTTATAAAAGACACCGAACCTCATTATTTAAGATTTTTTGTTTTGGAGGAGGAATTATTTACATGGTAGCAAAAATGTGAATTTTGTTAGCGAATATGGCTAAATGATGAGTTAAGTGCCGTGATGTAATGTAATACACATGCTAATTTAATTCTGTTTCATCGAGATTTGGTTGAGATGGTACCAGCATGATTTCTTATGCCCTTGGACCTTTTTGTTCAGCTGATTGAAATGAAAGAATATTGTCAATCTATTACTTTGGCCAACACTAGAGATCATAGCGGAATTGCCTGAATTAGTATGGAGATATGATTCTTTCTGGGTTGCTCCACCAAATGAAGAGAGTAAATTTTGAGGAGATTATTTTTTTTACGGTAATTTAAATGCGAACCGTAGAGTAGAATAAGGGATGAAGCTGTAACACAATGCAAGTATGCAATTTGTGTGATGCTTAACGTTTCATTATCATTCTAAAAAAAAGAAAAAGAAAAAAGAATTTTTTTTTGCCATTGAGCAGTGGCTGGTACAGTTTGGATCACAATGTAGTTTAGTTGCATATGTAGTTCTGTTTTGCTAGTAATAATCACAGAAAGCACGTGCCACTCAAGCTAGTTTTATAATTTGTTTGTGCATTGCAACAGGCTTGCAAGCCATTTTGACATACTGCTTCAACAGCTCTGGACTGGTGTGATAAAATGTTGGCTACAACTCTGCGATCTCGGTCTCTTCATCTCTCATCTTCACTCCTGAATCATCCATGGAAACCTGTGTTGTCAGGTTCCGGTCATACTTTCTCTTCATCAGCTGTTGAATCCAACAGTGACAGAAGCATACTGGACCTAAACGAGATAGAGAAGGTTCTCACTGATGTGAGAGCAGATGACGTGAAAGTTATACCAGCTAAAAAGCACGCTGAATGGGCTGATTATATGGTCATTGCCACTGGCAGGTCCACATGGCATGTCAAAAACATCGCTCAAGCCCTTATTTACAAGGCACGTTCAACTCTCTCTCGCTCTCTCTCTCTCTCTGACTTCTTAGGCAACTAAATTGAATAATATTAGCAATTGGTATCGTTTTCCTTGTTTGATATTTGCAATTTGGTTCATGGGAAGATTTAGGGAAGGAAAAAGAAATGAACCTTTCAGCATCACATTGAATTCTTGGGCAGGGCAGGAGGGTTTGTGTTTATTGCTGTTTTGTTGTTTTGATTGATGATGGTTTCTTTGGTGTTTGAGAACAATTTGTAGTAAGATGTTTATTGATTTTTCCAAGGATTGAGATTATTTTTCTTATTTTTTTCATGAGCAGGCTAAGCAAAAGCAAAAGGGGGCTCAGCGAATGACCCTCCCCAGTGTGGAAGGGCAAGAGGGAGGAAAGTGGATTGTTATTGACTCTGGTTTGTCTCCACTCTATGATGTTAGACACGTAGGCTGTTACGGAAAATCAAAAGTTAGATATGTTGGTCCTTTAATGGTATAATCAGTACAGGCCCCCTTCTATTTTACTAGAAATTTGTTACACCAACCAGCTAATAGCTTTAATTATTCGTATCGCAAAGTTGAGTTGGTTAGAGTTCCCTTGCTTGCTGCTTAAAGGGGAAAACTGGAAACGAGCTTGTCAAAGAATTTCGTCTTATCTTTTCTTATTCAGTTTCTATCTTACTCTATATGGGCATCTATTTCACGCTTATGATAACCTTATGAGCTACATGAAATTGACTTAAATTATGTTAGCATAATCGTGAAACTGATACTTTGATGAACTTTAGTGTTGATAAAGTGGCTTATTGATTTCTAGAATCTTGCTCTTTTAGTAATTTTTCTCTCCGCAGGTAAGGTGATAGTTCATGCTCTTGACGAGAAAGCTCGAGCATACTACAATTTGGAAAGTCTTTGGACCTCAGATGCATCTAAAGAGGAACCAGATCAGGTAAAAGATAAAATCAAGGATTTTGAACTTTTCTGTTCTTTGTCCAATCTGGTACACCCCAACATGCACACCCACCCACCGATACATGATGTTGTAAGTTGTGTTTTCCTCTTGATCTAGAAGATAGAGGAATGCATCAACACAAATTGAGACTGTTAGTTAATTTTTTTAGCTTTGTAGGAAAAATCAATGTGCATTTAACAAAAGAGAAATCCAAGATATTAAAGCAGTTGAGTTCCAATCTCTTAAGCAAGTTGGTTTAAAATTTTATCCCGGTTCCAAGAGAAATGTATTCAATTTTGAGAGTCATCTTGCTATAACCGCATCTCTGTTTTTTAAATCATTTCTACCTTTTATCCATTTTGTGTCTTCTGAATCTGCTAGTGGCTTTCTGATTATTTTACTTGTGGATTTGAAGGGGAAAGAGATTTCTAATTATTTTAATAATGAGCATTTATGATCAAAATATCCTCTATGTTTAAGCTGTGGAGTGATGTATTGGTCTTGTGAGAGCTCTATATAGTTGCATATATGTGCTTATAATAAGTTTTTGTATGTATATAATATGACTCGGTGATTTGTGGAGTGATCTATTGATTACTGGCATCCTGGCTGTACAGAAAATGGTTAGAATTCAATCTCGATCCTCATTTGGAATGGCTTTATTACCATGTCTGAGCTTTCAAAAAATTTCTTTTAAATTAAATAATGGTTGTATTAATTGGTTTCTTTTGACTCGTTCTTAACATGGCATGGGTGAAGTCGTACTTGGCTTTTTTTTCTGTATCAAAATATTCTATAACATGTGTTGAATGCTTAAACCTGAAATTTCCTCGAATTAGAGGGGAAATGAAAACCTGATGTCTTTTTTTGTTTCATCTGTTTAGGACTTGGATAAAGCTTTTATCAAGATTCGTCCCAAGAGAAACAATTCTAAAAGACCAGCAAATAGAGGTGCCTGAAGCATCAATAGTTGTGACATGAGCAGCTGCTGCCATTGTTGCCAATATAGTTTTCTCGTGCAAGTTTTTTCCTCAATCAATATGTACGTGTAAACTGTATATTGCTCTCTTATGAATGATTTTCTGCAGTTTTCTTCAGAATTGTCACATCATTTGCTTGGAATCTCTCTTCCATCTTTTTTTCGTACAAAAATTCCAGAAAAGGAACGAGGAATTAGTTCATAAATCACAACCTGATGATAATAGCATATGATACATTGTTTTCTTGGCTTATATTTCTACAAAAAGGGATTTATAGCAAGTTACAGGATGTTTGGCATAATTTTTCTTCTGTGTTTTTTAAAAATATTTTTAATTCAAAAAAACATTAAATTAATATTTTTTTAATAGTCTCTAAGAATTTTAATGTACCGATGTTAATAGTAAAAAAAAAATAAAAAAATTTAAATAAAAAACTATTTTAAAACCTCCTCAGTGTTTAATTGGTGGTATGCTGGTATTAATATCATTTATTTTGGAGTCTCCAAACAGTTACTGTCTCACCTTAAAACCTTGGAGCTAACTTGTGGGTTTACCAACTTTCAGTTTTCTGTCCATCTCGCCTTAGCAGCGTACTTGTAAATTTGACGGGCCTTGCCCTTGAGAAAACACCTTTTGGGAAGGAGTGCTTCATGGGCCCAAAATCCCTTCTCGCATTGGATGACGTGGGATTGAGCACTGTAGTATGTATTACTAGAATGCCATCCAACATCAGCCCACTCGATTGAGTTGAATATTTTACCCGATCTGAATGGTGTCAGAGCAGATCGGGTAAATTCTAATCCAATTTCACTCTGGTCGAGAGCATATATGGGTGAAGGTTTCACCTAACCACAACAACATGATATTTTTACTGTTTATATATATATATATATATTAAATCCAGTAAAATAAACTCAAATATCTAATCCAGTATTACTAGAATGCCATCCAACATCAGCCCACTCAAACTTTACTTAATAAGTGACAAAACAGTCTTTGATTTTTTAATAAATAATGCATATTATTGCAGTATTACATTGCAATCCTTGTAGAAATCAATCTAAGTTTCTGACTTTACTATATAAGTGAATTTTAATTTATAATTATTAACATGTGATAATAACGATAATTAAATAACAACATATATATAAATTAGTATGTTAATGTCCCTTGGTAATTGTTTGTAACATCTCCATATCAAATACCAGGCAGTGCACGTGTAAGTTAGGTAAATATTGATACATTCCTCTTTGAAATACATGATAGTAAATCATTTAATAGACAACAAGCAAGCATTTAAACATTACAAACATAATTTTAAATATAAAAGATATCTTCAATGATTCATATATACAACTATATTAATTGTTGATGACTTGTTACCGAGCACAGAGCACTTATATGTTTAATTCTATAGTTTTATATTTTTAAAACACATGTAGTGCTAGTTTTTAAATGTAATACAGAAAAATAAGATTATTGGACAAATAAATCAATATCTTGCACGATTTTTCTATGAAGTGATATTGCCAGGTGATAAAACAATTTAAAAAGATGTTTTTTCAAAAAAAAAAAACATGACAGACAGAATACTCGGTTGGTGCCCGATGGGTAAAACAAACCCTACACCTAATCTGATCGGTTATGTGATGGCTGTGGATATACCAAGCCGGGTGCATAGAAATCATGATCCGACTTGATATTTTGCCATGCTACCCAGCTACTAAAATGAGTTTTAAGTTACCTCTAGCACGGTTGAAGAAACAATGGGATGAGAATTAAATGTGAAAATCATGTCTGATGATCCAATATAATGTGTTTTTTTAAATACATTTCTATATAAAAACATCAAGTTAATATATTTTTATGTGTTTTTTCTTCTACCAAGCATAACCTTATTCTTGACTTATCGTTGCATTTCTACGATCGGCGCCTGTTTTCATATAAACTCATCGACTTGACAGTACAAGATTCGTTAAACGATCGGCCTGAAGTCCTTTAAGAAATAATTGTCAGTTCTAGACTCTCAAGTTTGGCCCACAATTAAATCAGGCGGTCTTGTCGTGAAAAAAAATATCGGGGAAGAGAAGTGCCAAAGGGTTCACAACTCAAGAAAAGCAAACACACGTCGAAGACTCAATCTCCTAGATCCATATGAAATTATGGTTTTTTTTATAAATTTGATTTTTTTATGGGTTTAAATTATTTTGGTTTATTATTATTAAAAATTATTTTAATATATTTTTAAACAAATAATATTTTCTAAAAATAAAATATTATATTTTCAATAACATTTTTAAGACGGGATTGTGCCCACAAAATGGTAAAAATCATTCGGAGACCACAGGAAGGAACCTGTCAAGCCCAATATACTCAAAAATTGATAACCCTCTTGCCTCCGTGCCGCAGTCAAATCCAGGTCCCAAGCTGAGGTACTGCACCCCCCCGCCTCACAAATAAACGTACACATACATAATATATGTCGATACCTTATAACAAGTCATTGATTCATATCACTTTTATCTTTGATCTACGAGAATTAATCCGTTCATTTGATTCACAAAAAATATTTTCAAAAATATTTAAAGATAATAACTAAATTCAATAATCTTCTCATTTCATAATTTAATTCATTGCCACTTGTACTAGTACTGTGGAATATGAGACCAGCCATGTTATTCAATTCGCTTTTTAATCTTTCTCCATTCCAGGAAAAATAAAAAGAAAGCGAAAAATAGAAACCCCATTTGATGCATGGCCCTTGAATTTTCGGCAAATAAATAAATAATAATAATAATAATAATAATAATAATAGAGAAGTAGCTGACTTTGAGGGGGTGTTTTGGTCTAGTCAGATATGGTACGTATTTGGCGAGTAGACAATAATATTGTCATCTCATACAAGTCACTGTTGTGTGTTCTTCTGTACAGAGTGATCATGGTTACATCATGTGCAAATCATAGTACAGACACTGTTATTTATGTCCCAAGCTAGATAGCCTGCAACCTGGAGCTGCTTGGGTGGCCTTCCAAGTGCAATGTCAAGATTCCACAACTACACAAGCAAAAGGGGGCTTGGATGTTTTTTTATAGCATTTTTAGGTGATTTTTGTAAAACTTCTTTGTTTTTACGCAGATGAATTGTCGGAGGTTTTCTCTCTCTTGGTTTTTGTGTTTATGAGTAATCTATCAATTATTGCAAAGCATGACTGCATAATTTTGCAAGCCACGCACCTTGATAAAGTTCAAAAAAATCATTCAGTCAATGGCACAAAAAACTAAATATTATCAGAAACTAAAATTAGCTCCTTAATTTATTACCCACCCTTCTTCTTCTTCCTCCCCTCTAATGCTCATTTAAGCAATTCGTTGCAATTCACAGGGAGGATTGACGTCAAGCCATCGGCATTGTATAGGGAAAAGAGATGATCAGGGGTGGCTCTGGTTCAACATAGACAGATCGCATATAAAGCCTGACCTGACCTAGCCAGGCCTATACAAGCCAGCTATCTGTAAGCCTATAACATATCCACGTGACTTTGATAGGTAACCATGCATATGCACCTGACGGTTTTCTGCCTGTGCATTTAGTCCAACCACTTCGTTGTTCATAAAAAGAAACTTTTCATTCATTTTGGCTCGAAAAGAAACAGGCGACAGATGCTTTTTTTATGTGTCTGGATTGGATAACTAGATTCATCTTTCTTGTAATTCATCTACTAAGGTGACTGCCACTCATAAATCTCGTCCACATGGGCCATTGCTGCATAAAACTCATGATATGACATGGCTGACAGATTATAGGTTGCTCTATTTTGACAAAGCAATAAAATCGGTGCTTCGATTTTGGCCTCGAAGTTCAGGCCAATTATGCAACTGTACACAAGGTGATTCTACAGTGTCTTTGGTTTTCAACCAAAAGCGTTGTCTTTAGATCGACGACTCATTGACCGGATGCATGGTTCTTTCAAGCGTCACGAGGCATGACTCCACCGGATTTATTAGATATCCTATTCAAATTGGTTGGCGAGATGTTGCAGTATCCTGTCAACAACGATTTTATTTTTATACATCAACAATTTCATCATCCTGGAAGCATGCATGCCATCCGAAATACTAGAAAATGTTTGAGAATCTGCAGTGAATCTGTATTTGAAAAAGGCAGTGCCTTATGTTTTTCCAAAGCCATCGAAGAAAATGCTCTAAATAGAGCATAGAACAGTGAATGGGGGCACATCGTGGTTTACGTACAGGACTTTAATTAGTTGTTAATTCTTTAGCGATAAAATTATAGAGTCTCACAACAAATCACGTATGGATTCCAATATCTGTGATTTCTAGTCCGCCAGAAACCGCTACCTCTACGGTGTATGCTTATGATAAGGTGCTCAAATCCTTTCCTGAATTTGCAATATCTGCTTCATGATATCATCTCAGGTCTACAGGTAGCAGAAAATTAAATTCAAGACCCGAGGGTTCTTAAAGATTACACCATATACATGCAAAGAAAATTTCAAGAAGGCGACATGTTGAGTTTTTTTAGAAAGAAATGAAGTGAAAAACGCGTTTTTGTCTCTAATGGAAAGATTATCAATGGATACTATAGTTGTTTTAAAGACCCAATTCAAGTGATCAAACCAATCTTACAGTAGGAATCTACTGTAGAATCCGATGATAGAAACAGAACTTGTTACATCAACGAATCAAATAGCTTGTTTTGATCCACATAAAATCTCATGTGAATGTGAATGGAGCTGTGAAGAGTAATTTGATTTATGATAAACACACCGTTAATTAATCTAACATGTAATGATAAATTATTAGAAGCACGTGACAGTATCCAAGAACTGAGTTTTGGAGGCACCTCATTGTATGAATTTGGTAAAAGACGTACGATAGAAGCAGGCACGGGTAAAAACGGAAAAGTATCATTCTTCTGAACGTTGTTTTGGGCAAGTTCTAATTGAACCCAGAAAGGACCTGCCAATGACTCCCTCTGTACACAGTAAGCCATGAACTTTTGTCCGATCTCTCCCGGTGCAGTCCTATCAGGGGTTCAGACACAGAAATTGCTCAGAGAAAGAGAAGAAAAGATTTGGTGATTTCAGTATTGAAATTCAAGTACTTTTAAGCAAATAAGATGAGTTAAATATTCACACACTGAGGTCCTACAACTATAACTACTAACTATTTCGAGGAAAAGACTCGCCTAAACAAGAAATGGTAAAGTAAAGATTTTGACTATTGGGAAAACAGTAAGGACAAGTACTACAAGTTGATGCCCTGTAACAGGATGGGGGGATTTGCTTTTTGACCAGGAAACTGATTCACTCTCCATTGGACACATCAAAGAGATATGAGCAGCAGTAGAAAGCATGTAGAAGAATGGGATGTGATGTAACAACACGTACCCACTTTTATGTCCTTTTATATTTTGAAATTCTTGACGGAGATGAAGATCCCAATCCATATCTGATGCTAGAGGTTCAGTTTTCAAGTACATAGTCTAACATCTGTGTGTGTGCGTGTGTGTATTATAAGGGTCGATTTAAGATGTGATCAGGAGATTAAGAGGTTGCAGTTGATGTTTTGAAGGTAGACTATTAAAAAAAAATAGATAATAAAACTGTAAAATAAATCCCTTCTCTCTGTCTTTCTTGTTTTTTGATTTTAATTTCTTTATTTTCATCCAAGTCAATATCAAAATTCATACCAAAAAAGTCCTTGGTTTGACGCAGTTCATAGTCTTACCTTTCCCTACCCCATGAAATTGAAGTAAAATGTAGGAACAACCACAGTGATTGTGATGCGGAGGAAAATTGAGCATCTCTGTCAAAACTGGATAAATAAAATGTGTTATGCCATTATATCATGGCACATAATTTTCATTTCAATGCAAGAGGAGCATAGGTATTCAATCAAGGGTTTAATGCCTGCTAGGAAGTATTCTTAGAAAATTAAAGACTGATAATAATTTTCTAGACTGAAGAGAAGTAATATTGATTTTTTAGTGCTATCTGAAATGGGACAGAACATACAGACTATACTCTACAGAGATGGGATATTAGTTCTGCCTTTTGCATTAAATGTATGGCGTCTTTCTTTTGTCTTGGCAACAATAAAACAATGAGATGGGGACCTAAAATGTTAATGGAATATGAAATTAATGGTGGTCCTCAATCTTCGCAGCATTCCTCCCTCCCTCCCTCCCTCCCTCCCTCTCTGTCTCTAACACCCTAAACTGTACTTTGTTCACAATGCGGTCATGCATCATACTTGCATGTCATAAGGAGCACTGACCAACCCTCAAAAGCTCAAATATAAACCCCATTTGAATGATGTCAAGGTTGACAGAAGCAAGTCCATGAGAATCTAGCTACTAGCCAAACTGCTAAACTGTGAGAGCAATTTCCATCTAGCAGTTGATCTCAATTTATCATGAGCTCTTGTCATATTTGCCTCCTCTTCTTGATGATGATGATGCTCATCATTACAGGTTGCAGTCTTGGAATAAAAAAAGGTGATATTGAACTCCTGTTCCTTCTCTCCAAGTCTTCCTTTCTCAGGCACTTATTTTATTTCTAACACACGTTGCAGGTGGTTCAGATAAGTTTTTGCAATCATGTGATGGAAGTAATAACCAATCAACAACACTAACCCCCATAAGACAACAGTCATACTCAAGCCACAGAAAGCTTTCGGTACATGGTAAAATTCAATCTCTTGACAATTTCCTACATGTTCTATTGTTTGTCCTAGCCAGACTTCAAGTTTCCCTGGAAGTCTATACTTCTTCTTGTCTCAAATGGTACTTGTCTTGCTTGGTCCTTTAAATTTTCAACAATAGGTACTTGCACAAACAGAGATATAAGCATCTCACAAAGTAGAGATACTACTTCTGGGATCCCACAGTACATAGTGCAGATTGTCAACACTTGCGTTTATGGTTGTGCTCCTTCAAATATCCATCTCCATTGTGGCTGGTTTGCCTCTGCAAGAATGGTTAACCCAAGAACCTTCAAAAGGCTCTCTTATGATGATTGCTTGGTCAATGGAGGGAAAGCTTTGAAGACTAGTCAGATTGTCAGATTCACATACTCAAACTCCTTCGTGTACGCACTCCAATTCAAGTCTGCCAAGTTCTGCTGACTTGCCTAAAAACAAGGTCTTATCATAGAGAGATAAGAGAGAATCGGACCATGTACAACTAAATCCCAGTAAAGAAAAACCCTAACACCCTGTCCCTGTTGGTCGAAAAAAAAACATCATTCCCTAGCATCGTTGAAAATGAAATATCAACAGTCTCAGCTCTGAGCTTTCTCATCACAGCCTAGAGCCTACAATCCATAGATGCTGAACCATAAGCTCCCCCTTTTGAAACTTTAAACCGGCCCGTTGTTCGTTGAGTTTTCACAGCCATTTTGTTTTGATATTTGAAGGTGAAAGTATTATTTTATTATCTCCAGAGACGTTAATATTTCATCATTCTGAAACTAGACTTTTTCGAGTCTAAAAGCTAATGTTTCTATAGCTGCTTGATGCACAGTAGAGTCTGAAAACATTTGTGCGTTCTTGACAGAAGCGTGTGCTCTCATTGCAGTCTCTCTTTTCTTTTGCTTTAATTAAACACCAACCTGTGAACTTGTGAAGGTTTGAGAGAGAGAGAGAGTTGACAAAGGAGGTTGCATGGTAGCATCATGGCTCATTGCTGGAAAAGAAAAATTGAAAAAAATAAAATAGAGCAGCAAGAAACCAAGGGAACCCTTATTGGGAAAGTCTCTGGTAACATCAATGTGGTGGTTAGGAGAACTGTTACAAGCAAATGGGGTTTGAAATCAGCCTCTGTGGCATACAAATTGAAGCGCAGATGTTACAATCTTATAGTCTTGTTAACAAATAGCAAACAGGTAAAGAAATGCTTGTGGTTTTCTTACGTGGTCAATTGTGATTTTTATGTTAGCTCTGTAAATTCTGACATGGTGTTTGATGTAGACTGGAGAATGTTGATATTGATTTATGCTTTAATCTTTCTCTTCTAAACTAATCAACAGAGAAATGAAAATCAATTTACTGGCGAACTGCAATATTAACACCCTAGACTTGATCAGACTAGTGTTTTCAAGAATAGATTGCAAATATCCTACAGTATGACAACCATACATTCCTCCTAACTAGGCTAATTAAATAGAAAAGGAGAAACTTTAAGAAAAAGAAAAAAAAAATCCTCATCTTCCTTTGGGATTTACTGTTGAAAAAATTTCTCTAGTGTATGGCTCATCAGTTCCCTCACGTCCTGTCTCCTCAGTTCCAGCTATCTCTCTATGATTTGCATCGGTGTCATTTGTTGTGCTGTCTGCAATTAATCCAGCACCTGCAGGATTGTCTTGCAATTGTAGAGAATATTCAAGATTCCACAGCACATCACCCATGGAAGGGCGATTGTATCCATGATCAGCCAAGCATTTTTCTGCTGTCTCAGCGAATTTGTTATAGCACTCAGGATTTATGTCTCCCTTTATATATGGATCAACAATATCCCAAAGGGTTCCCTTCTTTTGGCAATGTAGAGCCCAATCTGCTAGACTAACTTGCTCTTTAGGCAAGCTAGGATTAAGGGCCGGCCTGGCACATAATACTTCAAAAAGGACTACCCCGAAAGAGTAGACATCAGATTTTTCTGTCAATTGTTGCCGACGGAAGTACTCAGGATCCAAGTACCCAAAGCTACCCTTTACTACTGTACTGACATGTGTTTGGTTAAGATTGGGTCCAGTTTTTGACAGGCCAAAATCGGAAACCTTTGCCACCCACTTCTCATCCAAGAGTATGTTTGTAGTCTTTACATCCCTGTGAATGATTGTGTACCTTGCACCAGTGTGGAGATAGTGGAGCCCTCTTGCAGCACCAATACATATCTCCAATCTTTGCTTCCAAGACAAGGCTGGATTGTTGCCCTTGTAGAGATGCTCCCTTAGAGTACCATTTGCCATATAATCGTAAACTAGAACCATTTCCCCATCTTCTTCACAGAACCCAATTAAAGAGACTAAATGCTTGTGTCTCAGCTTAGAAAGCATCTCAATCTCGGTCTGAAACTCGTGAACTCCTTGTTCTGAAGAAGGATTTGATCTTTTGATTGCAACTGCTATCCCTTGGTCAATAATGCCTTTGTAAACCTTCCCAAATCCTCCAACTCCTATGACTTGAGATTCATTGAAGTTCTTGGTAGCATGTTTAATATCTGGCAATGAAAAATGGCGACATAGGCCTTGCGCAAGAGTTGAAAGATGGCTACTGCAATTGCTTTTACCAGATATTGTTGATCTGCTAGCCGATGTGTGTGAATGTCCGTAGAGTGGCAACCAATTAGCACTACTTCCATACTGATTTCCGCAATCACAGCTCATCTTCCTGTATACAAAAATGGAGATAAGAGCTGCTATTGCTATTCCAGCACTCCCACCAAGAATGCCACCAATCACTGGGACAAAACTGGATCCTGATGGTGAAAAACCCTTTTTTGCTTCTGCCTGAAGCATCATCAGTGATGGCACTGGATTCGGGCCAGCCAAATTCCCTCTGGAGTCATTAAGCTTAAAAATCTCCAGTCCATTAAGAATCGCATCATAGTATTCTGGCTTCATCGATACACTAGGATGCAATGCCACCCATAAATCATCATCACCACTCCGATCACCAACATAAACAGCATAATCCTTATAGATTGGCACTCCTTGAGATCCTGCCCAACCTATCACGTCAGCACCTTCTTGTGCTGTTTGGTTATTAACATAGATATCAAACACTCTCTGGTTGACCTTTGTCTCCTGATACTCGCAGAAATGGAACCTAAACGCATATGTAAAATTCGGATCAACCTGAAATATCCATGTTAGATTATAGTTCTGATTCACTTTCGAATCTGGCCCCATTGATCTTGCTGTACTATAAACATCTAAAGGTGCAATAGACTTTGGTAGATTATCTGTAGGGTATTGAATGCTAATGTTAGCTTGAGAAGTGACGCCGCTGCCTGCGCCAAACAAATATGGTGTATCATCATACCATGTTCTTGTAAGGCCTGAGTCCTTGATTGCAGGAATGAAACGCCCACCAACATTTAACCTAAACATTGTTTGCAAAGTCGAGGTACCAACATCAAGGGTTTGGTCGCTGAAACCAACCAATGCTGCAGGCTGGTAAATATCTGGCATTGGAATTACTTCAATGCCATTAACAAAAGCATATGCATTATCATAATTTGAGGAGGGTGTGAAGGTGAGATTGAGAGTGCCAGAATCAATTGGTATCAGAGAGAATTCCCTGACAATAAAGGCCTGCGTGAGAGCCTGTGCCGTAACGGAGGCACTGAAATTGTTCAGGAGGGTGAAAGTATTTGCAGTAACGGAAAAGTAAGAAGTGTTAGGATCAAGAGAGCTATAAGTAGATGGATAAAAATGGAGTCTGACCCAGAGGCGACCCTTTTTAGGAACAGAAAACTTGTAGGTAGATTCAGATGAAAATATCCTTGCAGTCATGTAAGGAATTGTGGATGGCAATGAAGGGTCTTGGTTTTGAGCTGTTGCAGCTGTTGAATTACCTGAAGAAATGATGTAATTTGCATCAGACTGCCAATTCCTGCCATCACTATCTGTGCCAGAACCAGAAGCACCACAAGCGAGGACATAAGAATCTGATCCTGATTTAGAGTATTTGCTTACAACAGGAATTGTGTTTAAGCTGATAGACAAGACAATAAGAGAAAACAGGATATGGCTATTGCATTTCATATCTAAGAATAAAATATATAACAAAAACAGAGGACACGAAAGCAGGGGAGCTGAAAAAATGAGTGAAAATGTTTGCTAATAGTCAAGAATGAATGAAGATGTGGGAAACTTGGGGTTAAATAATGATTACTCCATTGATATAAACGCGTTCTGTTTTGATTATGAGGACTAAATTTGAAGGTTCACCTGGAATGTACAGGGGAAGAAGCAGAGAGAACATGGTTTTTTTTTCTTTTTCCTTTTGAGAATGGACGTTATGATAGGAGTGGCAGTTAGAGACTAGTGGAGAAAGAGAACTATAAATTGCCCATTGCATTGATTTCCCTTAAAACATGGGCGTTTCTTTAGGATTCTCCCTTCACCTTATGCATAGCAAGACCTTGCACAGATGACTTTCTTGAGTGCTTTCTTTCTTGGAGATACAAGAGAAATTAAAAGTTTTAACTAGGATTCAAGAGTTTGTGTTTTGTATTGTATTAATAGTTATTTTTTAAATAATTTTGTATTTAAAAATATATTAAAATAATATTTTTTATTTTTAAAATTTTATTTTTAATATCAATACATCAAAACAAACAATATATAACAAGTTCAAAAACTGTAAAAATTAATAAAATTATCAAGAAAAATATAAGTTATTGAAATAATCTATTAATAACTTTCAAAATAATCTTGTGATTAGATGTCGTTTTTGTTATTTTTTATTGTGAAACGGCATCACTTTTTTTTTAATCATATTCTGTACAACTTTTTAGTTTGTAGGCGCTCGGAGTGAATTTTATTTAAGAATTTCATTCAGTAAATGAAAAATATTGCTATAACAAAGCATATTACATATGATAAACCGAAAATATGGACTCTGGTAATTTTCTCGGAGACACATAAGGCCTGGCTAACAGTTTATCTGGGCAACGAAAGAAGCCCAAGAGGCTAGCACAGACAATAAAAATATCTTTCACTAACCCCGAAATTCTTTTTTTTTTTTTTAAAAAAAAAAGGAGAACATTTAACGGATAATAGTAAACCTATCAGCCGCGCAGGCCCTGTGCCTTTTTTCCATGTCCTTCAGTCCTTGTGCTTCTCCATCGATGCCGCAACATTACCCCAACATCGTGGTTGCTTCTGCTACTAATGCGTTTAGCATTGTATTTTAAGGTGTATTTTTTTTTAAAAAAAAATATTTTTTATTTTACTTTAAATTAATATATTTTTAATATTTTTAGATTATTTTGATGTATTGGTGTAAAAAATAATTTAAAAAAATAAAAATATATTATTTTAATATATTTTAAAATAAAAAATATCTTGAAAAACAAACACTACCACGCTTTCAAATACGCTAAAACTATTTCTATTTACTTTGCTTTATAATTAATTTGTTTACTATAATCATATGTTTAGAAAATCTTTCAGCTTTTTCATTTAAGGGAAAACGGATCATAGAAACAATATCTAGTTGAAGGCTCGTGGCACACAAGTCAAATATTATTTTATACAAGTCAATTAAAATAAAATTATATGTTTATAATATGTTTATAGAGAGTTCAGTTTTTTTTCATTTTAGAAGAAGTACATATATGAACAACAACGACATACTTAAAACCCGAGTAATGATTTAAAAGGATTAATTCATTTAATCCAATTTAATTAAAATGAGTTACTTTAAATAAATAAAAAAACTCAAAGTTCATTTCAAAGGGGAAAAGATTTCAAAATTCAATCGAGAATTTGATTAAATTAACCATATCATAAATTAATTTTATTTTAAATCAGTATTGAATCAGGAGTCAAGTTTGTTTTATTAATCTATAAAGCATGGCTGAATTTAATAATTATTCTTTAAAATATAAGAAATCTAAGTAAGAAAACTCGAGTTATTTATAGGGATAATAATTTTGATGGATATTAGCCCAACTTGTCCTGAATAAATATATATTTTTTAGAGTTCATAAATAATAGGTGGGGTGTATATATATATTTTCAAACCCAACAAGAAACCACTCCAACCTAACATGATATGGACAGTTGTTACCATTTCCATCTCTTAGTTGCATCAGTTGTGTTTACTCCTCAAGAATCACTGCAAAAGGGAAACTGGGCCAAGCTTATTTTGTGGAGGTATCTCAACACACTTAAACCCTAAACTCTCGTGAATTCATGATTAATATAGACATTTCTAATTTTCAATTTAATGATTTATTTTCTTACTTTACCTTTATTTAGGATGATGTTGATATCAGGAATCTCTCTCTAGTTTAGACTTTAGCTGGAGGTAAACGAAAAAAGTCACGTATAAGGATCGTTTAGCAAACTTAAGTTTTTGAATGTTGATGCCTACAAGGCGGGTTCTTGATTATTTGTGTGATGGATGATTCTGCAGTTGATTGCAGTGATTGTGCTGTTGATGCGTCAGTGGTGAATGCTGTAAATGAAGGCATTGAAGCAGCAAGAGAGATTGTTTACCTTCGAAAGCCTTGGGTTATGATCAGTTTTAATGATGATGAAGATCTTCACTTTCATAAAGCTGGTACATGCTCCCTTTTCTAATTTAGCTTAACTTCCTGACTAAAAAATCGCAATTAATTAACTAGAAGATCGTAAAAATTTAACTGATTAGTTGTGGTCATTTTTAGGATTTCCATACGATGTTATGGGGACACTTGACTCTCGCGTGGAAATTGGGATTGAATTCTGTTTATTCTAGTCCTATTTTGAATCATGTGATTTATTAGTTGATGTATTATTAACCACCATTAACTTAGTCTTAAGAGATTCTTCATTGAATAGTACAAACTTTCCTATTGTTCCAAATCCAAGCTGATAGACAGCCGTCACAGCCGCTTTCCAGTGTGAGTTTGTGGCCGCATCTTTATAATCTCATTTGAATGTGAAATTGGCCTTAGATAAAGGGCAATCTAGGTTTAAGTTGTCGACCCAAGAGATGGATAATTAATGACCATTTAAGGAGCATGAGCTCTGTGCCTTCATCTGATTGTGATGCCAAGTTCAGTGCTTTTATTAACAGAATTTGATCCCGAGTGTCCAGTGGACTGTTTAAGGATCTATGAGACTATTTTTCCTGCATGTGCAACATCATTAAGCAGCATCAATCAATAACAGAATTTTCCTGTGGTACTGAAACACTAGATGTAGTAAAGGTCTTTAAATGATATATGTTCCGAAGTTTATGAATATTCACCCCATATTATCACCACAATTCATATATTTGTTTGTAACTGACATTAATATTGCAGGGCGGAGTGATATCTGAATGCCGTTGTGGCTGTGGTCGTTGCTTTCCACTTTGCCCATATGATGAAATAAGTTAGTGGTTTCTTGTCAGTTTTTATGCAACTCTTTTCCAATACTTTGGCCTTCCATTTTTCTCCAAGATGAGCTCTTCAAACCTTTTTCCTCGTAAAATCACAAACTTCTTGTACCTTCCTTCTCTCACTGTTTGCAGCATGTTCAGTTTAAACTGGTGTTCAAATTGATCTAGGAATGGTTACGTATGTAAGAGATTCTGCTGCCACTGCTGAACTCCATAAAACAAATAATTTTGATGCTATCGAGAAACGTATAAGTGGTATGATTCCAAGACAGTTAAACAGTATACAAAGCAAATCCAATAGTATCTATCATATGGATCGGGAGCTAGTAAACCAGCTGGCTGTTGTATTGAGTTCTAGGTGATTATTAACGCATACAGGCTAGCTTACCTTATGCTGGAGATTCAACTATATCTTCGATGAACACAATGACGGAACCTTGTTTGGCATGCCTCAATTAATGCAGGTGTTCCCTATGTATTTCCATCCATGTTTGAGTGTTAAAAAAAAAATTGAATTTTTTGAGAATTCTCAAAGGGCGCACCATAAATAGCCTCTGATAACCCTTGTGATTGAAGTTGGATGACCATCCCATGAGTGGAGATATTGGCCAAGGTGCCACAAGGGGATCAATTGCATTCGCTCTTTGTTTGGCTGCTGTGAAAGATAAGACTCGTTGTCCACACAGATCCACTTTGCTGTGCATTTTTGGCAACCGTTCATAGTTTATTTTGCACCGTTTCCGCTTCCCACTCAATCATACAAGTAAAGTATGTATTTCACCTTTATATGATGTAGGTTTCTTGCAATTGGCTGGTGGCACAAATTCTCACCCGGTTGAAGAGTTGAAAAGGGAAGGGCTTTTCCAAACAACACTAGTTTCCAGTAATTTTTTTACCTAGTTCTCTTGTCCTGTAATCTAATCACCCTTAATTGTCTCTCAATTTTACTTGAACCTTTTCTTCCTCGGAGAATTCAAAGGATAGGAAATTAATGTCTACTCTACCTGCTTCATCACATGCTTTAGAAGGTGGAATAGCTTACAGCAGCTATGCACGCTAGGTCAGTATTTATTTTCTTCTAGTATCGCTGCCATTTTTTAAACTATTACGTTTGAATTTTGATTAATGAAATGTTTATATCTCAGTAACTTCAGATTGTTGGAATGGTCTTGAGCAAATCACAGCATGGTCTTGCTCGTATATAGGATTATCCAGGGCATCTCTTGTAAGCACTTGCAATAGCCCTTGTTATGGTTGGAACTGTCAAAATTTATGATCCCGGTCTTTAGGATTACTGAAGTTTCCTGGACTGCGAATTCACATTTCCAGCAACTTGATAAGGTTATACATGTGGTTTTGCAGCCTGTGGTTGTGGTTCTGCTATATTGCCTGGGTTTAGAGTAAAGGTATAGACAATTCAATCCAGCCATGATATATAAACCGGACTTGGTATATAGTAATCGATGCCGCCCGTATTCCTTGAATCTTGAAAACAAAAGGAATGATTAGATATCTTACACTGTCACTGGGGCAACGTTGCAGTCCATATAGTGTTGCTGATAAAATTTTAATTAATTGAATAGCCATTTTGACCATTTTGTAAACCTGAACTATCCTTTTGAATTCAAATAGTTGATAGTGCATCCTGATATTCCACGGCCTGATAATCAATCCTGCGACATCGAGCCTTTCAACTTTGTAAAAGGATATGTTTTCCCCTTGAATTGATGATTACTCAAACCCTTTTCAGATTGACTTGCAGATATAAAAAGAAAACAAGACTTGGACTTTTGTGTGAGTCAATATTCAACTTTGTCTACAGGCTTCTTAGTGCTGAAATCTCCATGTTAGATATTTTTTTTTTTTTCTAAAATCACCTCCTAACATTTTAGAATTGTGTTAGTTGCATCTTTCTGTCAAATATCGTTGAAGAAACTAACGGAAAGCATTTTTTTTTTTAGTAAAATAAGTTCCAAAATCCTAATCCTCTGTTTAAGGTTTAATAGTTTCCAAATAAAGATGAGTTGATATATGATGTGTAAATTAATTGCTTGCATACAATCTGACTTGGTTCCAGGGAAAAAATTGAATCCTTTTGCACTAGTTTATTGAGCTACACGAGTGTAATTTTAAGGCTGTATGACATTAATTGTTTTTCAAAGTAATTTTGGATTGACAATCTATTTAAAAAATATTTTTTTTATTTATTTAAATTTATTTTTAACACCATCATGTTAAATTCAAATTTTTTTAAAAATATTTTTGAAATACATAAATAATTTTAATAGTGATTCCTGCAACAGTCAAAAGGCAACTGTGAAGGATATTTTCACACATAAATCATAACTCGGACCAAATTTTACATTCATAACCTCTGAATTAGTATACTTCTAACGCTTTTTGC
>Ga0325410_1000479_pt1 | contig 41799 bp, 17 predicted proteins | sample PopdelMetagenome_16_FD_206182 | JGI IMG/M metagenome (GOLD analysis project Ga0325410, IMG submission 206182) | Populus deltoides microbial communities from Bellville, Georgia, United States - Xylem-PdIQD-R3 | ecosystem: Host-associated > Plants > Phyllosphere > Stem > Wood/Secondary xylem...
AATATTTTTAAATTATATTAATGTTAAAAATAATTTTTTAAAAATAAAAAATATTATTTTAATATATTATCAAATAAAAAATACTTTAAAAAACAATTTTTATTACAAAATATTATCCTAATATGTGTTTGAAATTAAAATATAATAAAGTATATTTAGATTTTTATACAGGTATAATCATTTTAAAGCGTGAATGACACCTCAACGGATTGCACCTTATTAAAAAGTTAAAAATACAAAGAGGGATTACTGACCATCAAAATAAATAATAATTAAAACAATAATAAACTCAAAAAAACAAAAAACAAATAAAACAACGGTCCCTAGTAAAATAGCGTGGGAAATGCTTTTATCCCCCACTCACTCTTTCCTCATGCTAATAAACCCTAAAATTTTCCACAAACATCCCTTTTCTTCACTCACTTTCTTCCTCTCCCTTTTTTGAGGTTATATCCTCCTCCTTCAACTATTATTTTGACAGAATCACATGTTTTGGTTTATTATTAATGTTGTTTTCTTGGTAATTGCAGAGAAACTCATTTGTTTTCCCTGTCTTTTGTTCTGCTCTCGTGACTATACAAGGTATAATTCTTCACTTTTTCCTTTGAAATTGTACATGGCATCTTGGTTTTGTTTGGTTTGGTGGAAAGTAACTTACTTTTTGTGAAAGATTAGGAAGAGATTGTACGGTGAGTTTTTGTTTTTGTGTTAATGTTCTGGGCTTGTAAAACACTTTTTTAAAAAATCATTTAGATTTTTCGGTTTTGAATTGGTTCTTAATCGGGAATCTGGCTTATTTTTCTGTTGGAGTTTGTTAAACTTATGTACTTGGCTACGATTTTCCTACCAACAGTTCATTTTGTATGTTGCCAGAAAGCTTTATAATCATAATGGGTCTGGATTTATAATTCGCCTTATAGTTTATCCCATAGAATGGATGACCATTTGATTGCATGGGAGAGTTAGTAAATCTTAGAAGGGATTTGACTGTCAATTATTACAAATTGTTTGTAAATTTTTCAGGTTGGAATTGAAGCTTAAAGTTTATAGTATTAGTTAAATTTTGAGTTTTTTTTTTTCTAGATTCTGATTTTCATTTTATGGTTCTTTTTTTCTTTTTACTAAAAGTGCATGCTTTCATAGCCTATTTTGATCTTGATGTGTATTGGCAAATCTGTTTGCAGGGTTTTATGGCCTAGTGGCACATTGATTTCTTCAGTTCATACAGGGCCTGTATAGACTGTTCATAACATTTGGTGGTGGCAGACACATATGGTAAATTTAATGACTAGTGATTCATCTCATTCCGGAATGAATGATGGCGGACTGTATAGATATTCTCAGGAAAAACTTGAAGAAGGTGGTTGTTGGTACTTTTCTAGGAAGGAAATTGAAGAGAATTCTCCATCTAGACAAGATGGCATTGACTTAAAGAAAGAGGCTTATCTACGCAAGTCATACTGTACGTTTCTACAAGATTTCGGCATGAGACTTAAAGTGTGAGTCTTGACACATTATGTTGTACTCTATGTCATTTTGCTTAAACTAAATGTTTAACGTCTCTGAATTTTCAATTTGTATTATATGAATGTTTTTTGGGTAGTCCCTTTAATATAAAAATTGGATTAAAATGGAATCTATATTTACAAGTTAACATAATTTCCTGTTCCTTTTGGTTGGTCAGCGATGAGAACATGCTGTGTTTATGCTTTTATCTCTTAATTTTTTTGTTAGATAGTAGTATATGGGGATTACCAATGTTGAATTTATAGAGTATTTGAATGAAGTATAACAAAGAATTCAAACCAGAATGCACACTATTTGATGGCGAGACAGAGAAGGTAGAGTTTTAAAAGGAGTAATGGTTCTTCTGTTTACACTACATAAATTTTTAAGCGGGTGATTTGATATATTGTTGTTATACTGCAAATTGAATGCACAGTATTCTTCGTAATTACGTGTGAGATAAATCATGTATTTTTTGAAATGCAGGCCCCAGGTAACAATTGCTACTGCAATAATTTTCTGTCACCGATTCTTTCTTCGTCAATCCCATGCGAAGAATGATAGGAGGGTGAGTCAACATTCCTTCATTAAATGTCAAATCCTTTTCTCCTTCTTGGAAATGATTATTTAATACATATCCGGGATGACATGTAACTGAGGTAATAGCCAGTGCAATTGTCTCTTCCTTCTTTTTGGTGTTTTCCTTATGTAGTACCCACTCCCTGAATTTGTAACCGATGTTTAGATTTCATTAAATGACCATCTTGTCTAATTTCGCTCAAATTGTCTCACAGACTATCGCTACAGTTTGTATGTTTCTTGCGGGGAAGGTGGAGGAGACTCCCCGTCCACTGAAAGACGTTATTCTCGTTTCTTATGAAATTATCCATAAAAAGGATCCTGAAGCAGTTCAGAGGATCAAGCAAAAGGTAATTTGTTGTGCAAAGATGCTCTCCACTTCTTCTGTTACTTGTTTATTTCTCCCAGCAGTGGGATTTGGATTCCCCACCACCACTTCTCCCCTTTTCTGATTTGTAAGATTTGACTATGATTTACACAACAACTTCACCCCAACAATTGATCTAAAGCCCAAGCATGTTGTGTCTGAACTCAAAATGCCAAACTGTATTGTCTTGTTGTCAATCCCTTAGACCATACAGATTATAATCTACAACATGTTTGTGGTTGTTTTGATATCCAATGTTTAGCATATTTGCTTTTGCGTCTGTATATCCCTATCATATTTAGCTGTCCTGTATATATATGTTGCCTTTGTTCTGTTCACATTCCTTTTGTTTCCCTGCACAATTCATTTTCTTTCTCCTAACTTGCTATCCACATCTCTCGTGCAGGAGGTATATGAACAGCAGAAGGAAATAATTTTACATGGAGAGAGGGTTGTACTTGCAACTCTTGGTTTTGATTTAAATTTGCTCCATCCATATAAACCTCTTGTTGATGCTATAAAGAAATTCAAGGTTGCTCAGAATGCCCTTGCTCAAGTTGCATGGAATTTTGTGAATGATGGGTATGGAAAATTGCTTATTTTAATGTACATACCTTTCTTCATTGTCTCATCTTGATTGGGGATGCCGCATGCAGACTGCGTACATCTCTTTGCTTGCAATTTAAGCCCCACCACATTGCAGCAGGTGCCATTTTCCTTGCTGCGAAGTTCCTCAAAGTAAAGCTCCCATCAGATGGTGAGAAGGTCTGGTGGCAAGAGTTTGATGTCACCCCACGCCAATTGGAGGGTTGGTGTTTTTCCTTCCAATCATATCATTAATATTAACAAAGTATATTGTTTTCATTAATAACCACACGTGTTCATGAGAGAACAATCTCTCACACAATTCATCATCTTGGGGGAATGAAGCTGACTGGGGGGGAGCTGAGTATAATCCTTTGACAGTGTTTACTATTACAATAGCACTTTTGAATATGGTGGGTTTCATCTTTAATTGTGGAATTAATTCTCGCAGAGGTTAGCAATCAGATGCTGGAACTGTATGAACAGAACCGAGTGCCCCCATCAGCTAACAGTGAAGCTGAAGGGAGCATTGTAGGTGGAGCTTCTCATCGGGCCACATCAAAAGCTTCATCTAGCAATGAAGAACATGTGGCACCTAATAATCATTCTCAGACTGGAGGTATTAGTACAAGACTTGGAAACTCAAATCCAATGTCTAGACTAGTGCATGAGCAACCTCTTGCAGATAATCATGTTGGTCCAAGAACCAGCCAAAACCATGGTAGTTATCATGGAAGTGCTGAGATGAGAAGTGCCTCAGACCACAATATGGATGGTGAACCTAGAGATGATCTACCCTATGAAATAGAGACATTGCCTTCCCAGGGAAATACTAGGGAAGGTCAAACCTCGAGACGAGCCTTGGATGGGCTTGGAAATGAAGATCTAGAAGGGAATGTTGCAAGAAGTGAAATAAAAGATTCAGGAGAATCAAAAGATAAACATTTTGGTCGAATTGCGGAGCATAGAGACGGTACGTTTGCTCAATCACCCCAAGATGCTATTAAAAAGATTGATAGAGACAAAGTGAAGGCAGCTTTGGAAAAAAGAAAGAGGTCCCGAGGTGACAAGACTCAAAAAACAAACTTCTTGGATGACGATGATCTAATTGAGAGGGAACTGGAAGATGGAATTGAACTGGCTGCTGAAAGTGAAAAAAACAAGCACGATAGAAGACAAAGTTGGTCCAAGCCCTTGGACAAAGAAGAATATAAGAACTCGCATCATGGAAAGAATATTGATGCAAGGGACGAAAAACATCATGGAATGAGGGGACAGTTATCTCAAAAGCCAGATCTGAACAACATTGAAGATGGGGAACTGCCTGCTCCTGATGATATGGACCAGGGTTTTCCCTCACCTAAGCTGATCAGCCGCAAACACAAGGCATCAAGCCCAAGTGACAGAAAGTTTGAGGGGAAGCATCGGAATGATAATGTGCCTGGGTCTCACCATTATAATCATCATGATTATACAGATGATCGAAACAGGATGAACCGGCTTGGTTATATGGAGAGAGATCATAAAAGACATGTCCCAGAAAATCATGCCTGAGGTATTAATGTTTGCTGGAGCGCTTCTTGGTGTCAAGCTCTCTCTCAGATGCTGGTAACTGTTTAAACGAGATGACTGTCGCTTTGTATTTCCTTTGCAGTAAGTCGAAGTAATATATCAGCTGTTGGAGGATCCTGTTCTGAAAGGATGATTCTAGTGAGGTCTAAGCCCTTTAGCAGCTATCTTATAGTTGATGGTTGGATTAAACTCTTCCACGTAATTTATAAGAATGGAAGCGAGGTTTTTGGATGTTCTTAATTGTGCTTTCCTTTGATCTTCTTGTGGAATACTTGGGATCGTTCCATGTACAGAAACGATGATGATGATAATCTAGTAATCATAATGGTTTTAGATCGCAAGCTTGGTGGAATTCATTTGCATATTCAACGATGACTCTGTTTGCTGCTTTTCCTCTCTTTTTCTTGATATTTGATAACATTGGAACTTGTTTTTGAAAAAGAATCCACATTTTTTTTCCTGGATTGAAAGAAAATCTTCAAAGCCTGACGCGCTTGGTGAAGGCTAGCAGTTGCTAGTTGCTACAATACAATAAGCCCACGAGGATTCGGTGGATATATTTTGGCAGTTACTACGTGATCCAGTGTCAGTAAAAAGGTTGTGCAATTGAAGAAAGTGTGTGGTTGCCCTGTAGAATGGGGGATGACATTGTAGATATGTTTTGTGCAATTGAAGTGAATGTGTGGTGCACAACATCCGTTGAGGCTTGAGTTTCAGGCAGAAAAGGAGGCTCAATGTAATCGATATAAGCAAGTTAAATTACTGTTGAGGATTGTACAATGTAACTAAGTTCTACAATATTTAGAATCAAGAACTACAAAACCGAAGTCAAAATAGTACCGTGCATCATCTTAGAGCTCGACTACTTTTGTCATCTCGATTACTCCTGTCTCGATGACAATCACGATCATTGTCACTTTCTGCACTTCTATGTCTATGGTCTCGCTCATCCCTCTTTTTATGGCTATCATGATCTCTATGACTATCTGAACTTCTCTTCTGTAATCTTGATCATCTTTATGGTCATCACCACCCTCTTTGACTATCTGAATTTTTCTTTCTGTAATCTCCATAGTCTCTTCTTCCATTTCTTCATTCTTTTCTTCTATCCATATGCTTTTCTCTATCAAGTCGCTCCTCAGAATATTGACTTCCTTTACTTTCAGGACATCGTTTGTCCTCTCCATGTCCCCTATCTCTGTCACTCTGCCTGTTCCTCTCTTTTCTGGCCTAGGACTTTCTGGAGTGTGTCCGTCAAATACCATTTCATATCTACAAAAGCTTGTTTCTCTGTTAGACAAACAGAGGGAGGAAAGGGGGGAAAGCCATATTATTACTAACCTTGAATTATTATCTCCACCATGCTACATATCATCGTCCTTTAGTATGTTTTTTAAAGGATGATGCTTATTGGCAGGATCCCCAGTGCAATCCCTGGCCATATGATCAGGAGAACCACATTTGAAGCAACCTCTCCCTGCTGTCAATAAGATAGAATACAAACACAACAGTTTATTTTTGGCAGAATTCCTAGAGAGAGTATTTGGTTGTTTCAAGCTCGTTAGACATTGCATTTACAATAATCCCATCTTCCTTGTCTGAAAAGGGACTGCTCGATTTATTCCCAATCAGTTCTTTAGCACTCAGGTTTAATTCATTATTAAGTTCCTTTTTTCCCTCGACATACGTGTATTTACATGAAATATTAATCAAATAGCAATCTTTACCTTTACCTGGTTGGTTGTCTTTGCGCCTGTACTGAGACAACAATTTTGCAACACTCTGACTAAAACCCACATGAATCCTTCTATCATCAATCAAAGCATTATCCATCTGCCATGAAGCAATTAAATATAAATTTCAGTAGGAACACAAAAATACCTCACGATACATCTAGTTGATGACATTCCTAAAATTAACTGTTATAATGCCCTAGGAACCATGGACTAATTTAAACAAAGGCATTTCAAGGCAATCAGAAATGCAGAAAGAAGAATACAAATCAAGTTTTTTGACAGAAAAATACTTTGCCAGTCCTTCCAATACCTTAAAATATGCTTGTTCACATGCCTCTTTGGTCTCAAACCCTGGCTTGACAAAAAACATTATAATCATCAAGTAAAAATAAGAGGAGCATATTCAAACATATATCAAAAACAATATACAAAGAACACATAAAACTTGATCACTATGCTAAAAACAAAAAACAAATACAAATATCACATAAAATTTGATCACTATGCATCAATAAAAAACGAAGAAGCCTTAACACATGCAACCAGTACACAGATTGGGACAAAGAAGTGACAAAAGTTGATGTTAATGATAAGTGATGCATTCCATCATACAGCAACAGGTCATCTCAAATACGCGGATATAGATAATTTGATGCGGAACAAAAGGAATATTTGAAGCCTAATAAGAAAGGAAAAAAGAAGCTAGAAAGAAAAAGCCAAAGAAAGAGAAGAGAAGAATAAGAGTTGAAAAGTATGCACTTTACAGATTTTTATTCAATTCATAAAAAAACAAAAAACTATTTAGAAAAGTAGGATATAAGAACTAAAACTTTAATTAAAATAAGTATTAAATTTATAGCTTACTAAATAAAATACCTAACAATAATTAAATCAAACCCAACAAATAAAATCTTATTAATAAACCTCAACTAAAAGTTCAAATAAATTAAACCAAAACATAACTTGAAGCCTAATCTCTTAATGGTTTCGGCTACCCTCTATCATCTTCTATGATTGTATGAGTGCGTAAACAATATTTTAGGTCTGATGTTCTAATTAATTCTCCCGAGATTGGAGAAAATCGATCTTGTCAAGTATAGTTCAAGGTGGCTCCAATAATGCTCTCCCAAAAATCATGATCAAGCTACTATGATATCTCTCTAATAATAAAAGTATAGTCTGAATCTAGTTGTCTAGCTCATATACTGGGATTCGCTGAAGTTCACCATCCTTGGTAAAAACAACTTGTGCATCCAAAGTAGCATTAATATGTTCATTTTGTGCCAGTGATAAAGATAATGTGGTAGGGGTATTAAAAGGAGCATCAATGATAAACTATTGTGCTTTATATATAACAAGGACATTCATGTCAAATATAAAGCTAATATCAAAGTTTAGTGACAATTTTATGACATAACTATTTGATTCAATCATTTGCAACACTTTGAATGATTTAACACTACTAATTTGCAATTTATGATTGATTTTCAAAGGACACTACTTAGGTCTTATATGTATCAAGAAATAATCTCCGTGCATAACGATACTTATGTAAATCAACTTCAAATTTGTATTGTTCATTAATTGCTTGAATATGTTTTATAATCTCGACATGCAATTTATGAACTTTGCATGCAAAAGACTCAGCTAAATCAAACATTTTAGAATGAGGCGATAAAAGAGGAAGATCTACGTGCATCCTATGTTTGTAACCATGAACCTTATATGACTGGGAGTGTAGAATGGAACACATACCTTTTGAATCCCGGATGAATATAGATTGGACATAACCTAGTGAACCAGAGCTTTTTTTATTCTCTTTGTCATGAATAAAAGGTAAGGATTCTTAATAGAATGCTCAAGACTTACGACATGTTGGATTTCAAGCATAGAGACAAATCATGTAACAACCCGAAATTTTTATAACACTTTTGAAAAATAAATGGTTAATTTTTATATATATAAAGGATATCTCTACGAAGTTTTTACCTAACTGGACCATAGTATATTTACTAGTTGATCTGTCTAATGAACTTAATACATCTCGCGAATAACCCGTAAGAATTTGTTCTGTACTAGGAATTTCTCGTGCCTTAGCTTCATCGTAATGGTAATGTATCCTACAAAATTTGTTATTTATGTTAGCTTTCAATTTTCAACTCAACAAATATTCGAATCATATTAATGAAACAAATCGTTAACCAGTTTCATATTTTATTTCATTATGCTCAAAAGTACATTCATGCATGAGATCTTTTAATCTCACCTTTTTAATGTTTCACCCTTTATATCCCTCATTCGAGGTCTTTCATTCATCATAAAATAAACCATTTAATCTTACGAGGTAATTGCGTCATCTGCTTAAAAATGATGTTATCTATAAGAATATTAACAAAAAGAGTTGTTCTTTTAAATTCCATCTCTATATTTTTATCGTTTAAAATGCTTGCCTTCATGATATCATCCTAACAATTTCATAGTAATTCAGGTCAAACACTTTAATATCATTGTTCTATGATTACCTTATATAATTACATAACCATTTAAGTTACAACAAGTTTACTTGTTACTAAATTCCATATAGCTAGTACATATTTAATTTCTAACATTGGTAGTTCATTTACCATGAAATTAAAATTATCATAGCAAATTTTTTATTACGCAACCAATATTCTACTTGAACTTTTCTATCTTATTTATATGTAACAGGACAATTGAAAACCACTGGTCATACGCAGTCATCGTCATTGCTAACAAAATTTCATTCCACTGTTATAATTGCCACCAAATTCATAACATGTGAGAAATCATACAACCCCTATTTTGACATAATTACATTACACAAAACAACTAATATGGCATTCTACAATTATACAATAAATGATTCTTATATTGTATCAATTATATTTTATCACAATAATTTGAAATGCAATACACATACATTATAAATACCCTTGATTATACCATATCCCAATAGTCAATGAACTTTTATTATTATAATTTCTAATCTAACTTTTACACTGTACCATTATTCTTTTTGTCATAAAGGCCATCTTCCATTTCCTGCTTAGATTTATTAGTTTATCAACTATTTCATGCATTCTTCCTAGTTAATACAAACTTTGTCTTCATCCTTCAGGAGGATTATGTTTTTATTAATTCAATTTCATTGATATAACATTTATTACTATTAACATGATTACACCACCATGGTTTTGTATTAACTGTTGAATCTTATACAACGTCTCATTAATAATCTGATGAGTCAATAATTCAAGCATTAATAGTTTCGTACGAGGCCACTAACCAATTCACAATCTTGGTCTTGAAATTATTACATATCATAACCAAAACCTTGTAATTAATTTTACAAAACATCATTTTATTTTTCAATAATATATCATGATAATAAATCAACTTTTCAATCAATCATATGGCACAATAGGACCATTTTACCATATCAATTTTCCTATACATCAATCAATTGATGCCCTTAGTCTATTACTGAACACTGGCCCCATTACTGGGCAACTAGATCCAACAGCCTATTCCCGGGCACTAGCCCTATTACTAGATCACTAGTTCCAACAACCTATCATCAGGCACTAGTTTCTCCATATATCTATTCTTACATTTACACAACAACTACATATACAATAAAATCACTTTATTAATCTAAAATCTGACACTTTATTCATAACACACAAATTTCACTTCGAGATAACAACTATTACATTTCATCTCAGTTATATTATCATTAATCCAACCTTTAGCTTTGTCGCACGTGTACGGCGTCGCGACGATATTCCACTTCATCATGTACTTTTGAGGTAATCGGGAAAATATGGCAGACAAGGAATTCTTGTCTTTTATTAGTGGAAAGCGAGAAAGGGAGTCACCACCTAGTATTTTGGTCACTAGGAACCCTAACTAGTCTCAGAGATCGGGTACGGGGACTGGTTGCGTAAAGGGAAGGTATAAGCACCCCAAATATGCCGTACCTAAGGTAAGCTGCATTGTTTAATTGTCTAATAAAAAACTAAGGTCTTGTCGTGTTTTCTAATTATTAGTTAATCTAAGATTTAAGAAAAGTCCTTTTTTATAAGAAGATCCTTATCTTATCGGGTAAAAGCCTATTCGTTCTAATGTCTATATAAAAAAAACTATCTTTTTAATATCAAGAATATGTTTTACGTGTAAATTCATAATTCCAGATACTAAAAGAAAATAAAATATTTTTTGGATATTTTTTGAAACATTGGCCTCGTTCTCATTGCTTTAATAAATTGGTTATGAAAGCCAAAATGCATGTTAAAATATATTTTTAAATTTTTTTATTTTCTGTATGAAAATACAATATGATTTTTTTAATCTTTGAGAGACTTGGTCATATGCATGAAAACAAGATATTTGTTTTTGTTTTATAATTTTTTGCAATGTTTCAACGAAAACTGGATATTTTAATATCGGACTTGTATCTTTACAATATAAAAATACAAACCAATATTACGCGAAATTGATAAAAAAAAATAAGCGGGAAAATAAAAAAAAATTTGAAAGGATTTTTTTGGAAATTCTTGGACTGGGCCGGACCCTGCCCAACAATTTTGGTTTGGACCGGCGCTGCCTGGCCCAGTGAATAGTGGAGAACTCTCCACTGTTCACATGCTACGTGAATAGTGGAGGACGAGGCTGGCGAAGAAGAAAAGGAGGAGGAAGAGAAGCAGACATGTAGTGAGGTGATGTCGTTCACGGTGGCAGTGTTGTGGCCATAGGCGGTGGTTCCAGGCAGCGGTTACTCCTCTTTTCCCTGTTTCTGCATTGATTTTTCTTTTGATTTATGTTCCCCCACTTCTCTGTTTCTTCTTTTGTTTCTGACGGTGGTGCTTCTATCGTTGGTGGTGCTTCTGGGCAGTTCTTCTGGTTGCAATGAAGGTAGTCAAGCCGGTGGTGAAGGTTTTGGCGGTTGGAGGCTGTGATGGGGAGAGAGAGAGAGAGAGAGAGGGAGAGAGAGGTTCGGCTGGCAGCAGAAAGGAAGGGGGGAGGCTAGTTTTTTGTCGATTTTGGACCCGAAAATCTCCTCCTCTGGACCATGAAAATAAAATCTATTTATAGGCGTAGGAAAAGGGACACTTTGTCTCTTCTAGTGCCAAATATCAGCCCTTGGATCGACCCGAAAGCATCCCGATCATTGGTTCAAAGTAGCAATGATGAACTATCAGTTTTGTACGAGAAAATGGCTGGTCGGGTTGGCCACTTTAGGGTGGTACCACCGCCTCTACAACCTTGATCAACCCGTATAGCTTACACTGTTGTGTAGTCAAGTGTTAGGGGATCGTTTGCGTGCAAGTTTCATCTAATTTGGTGAAGAAACGAGGAGTCAAACGGCTTGAGAAGGAGGCTCGTCAGGCAGGCCCTCTGAAGAAGAAGATGAACAATATTTGTTTTGCCAATTATGCTTTTGTCTTTTAATTTGTGATTTATCTCTAATTTCACCCTTGATTGCCCTCAAACTTTTAATTTTGTTCAATTTCACTCCTGACAAACTTCAATTCAAACCCCAGATTTCAGCACCATTTTCCATTTGATCCTTGGTTTTGAATTTATTCAATTAAGTTCTTAATTGGCCATCAAACTTCAATATTTATGCAATTAAGCCCCTGATCTGACCAAATCAACTCTAAAAAATTCTAATTTGACCTTATAACTTTAATTTCTTTCAATTAAAGCCCAAATTGAGTTAAAAAATAAATTTTCTTGCAATCAAACCCTCCATAAACTCAATTAAACATTCAATAAAATTTAATTGAGTCCATAAACATTTGATTTTGAACATTTAATTCTCAAATTGAATTTTCTTTGTCAACATGACTCTCATCAGTCAACAATAAACTGTCAAATTTCAATCTTTGTATTTTTTAACCTCCTCAACCAATTTCTAGCCATTTTCTCGGCACTTCGGTATCTTTTTCTTACTGTTATTATTTTTTTGGATTTTTTTTGTTTTTAATTCGAATATTTTTTTTATTTTTGGAAGAGAAAAAGTGAATTTGGGGAATAAACCAAAAATGGGTTATGATAAACTTCATTCAGAGTAACTAGTCGATCACATTTATTTCCTTGTTATATACAATCCTATATATACATAAACACATTTAAAGAAATGATAATAAATCAACTCTTACAGATTTTACAAAATAAAAGGATCAAGGTGGAAGGCACCTACCACGTACTGTTGCTTCCTATTATTGTCTTATCCTTGCAACCTCTCTTATACCATAATAATTTCACAATCAATAACTCTCATTCATACCAAAATTACATTCAAAGTATTCATTTTTTTTAAAAAATTACACATGCACAAACTTAAGTATATTCATTCATTTATGTATTTTTCATTTTCATCCTCACAATCATTTATTCAAATTTCTATATCAAGAATAACTTCTCAAGCAAAATAATTGTTACTTACTCAAATTAATGTAACTCACATATGCTGAAGATTGTTTAGTATTTCTTTCATAACTCAACCTTTAGAACTTAGATCTAGGTATGGTTTAATCATTTTGAAAGCTAAGAAATGTATATTTAGTTTTAAGAGGGAAGAGAAATCAGATTCAGGTATTAGCATACTAAACATTACTCATTTCACACACACATACAATTTGTTTATCAAGTTATAACATGACCTGTTTGTGGCCTTCAGTCTGGAGTTTCGTAGCTCCAAATCAAGTAATGTCAGTTTCTAATGAAATTAAAATCTTTAAGCATAACTTTCATGAAGGAACATGTCCAAACGTCTATCACTATTTAGTCTCAAATCTAGCTAAAAATTAATGAGCAAAACTTATCATGTGACATACAGCCTGACTCCTTTTTAGTATTTCATCCATATCTAAATTTATGTAACTCTAAATAAAGTAAAACTTGTTTCAATTGAAATCAAACACACTTATTTACAACTCTCATGAAGAAGAATGTTTCAAAATTTATCAATAGCAAGTCCCGAACCTAATTAGAAGTCAGAAAACAAAATTTTCTAGTAGAATTTAGTTTTGTTTAGACCTTTACTCGATGTTTAGCTTGTATATAAAATTATATAATTCAAAATTAATCAAGAACAATTTCATTTGAAAAATAACATTCATATCTACAACTTTCTTAAAGAAACTAACTCCAAATTGCATCATTTCAAGTTCAAGATCGACAATTACAGTAACATCAAAAATATGTCTAGAAGTTGGTTTGGTTTGGACATTTCCTTAGTTTTTAGCTCATATCTGGAGCTATATCACTCCAAATTAATCAAGCACAATCTCATTTAAAAGATAACATTCATATCTACAACTTTCCTAAAGAAACCAACTCTAAATTTTATTATTTTCAAGTTTTGATATCTATAAGATGCCAAAACAGCCTCTGTTTTCGTCAAAATTTGGGCTATCATAACAACCCATTTTTCTTTCTATTTAGGCTGCCAAAAAAAGCCTTCTTCCATACCTTATTCCATTTTAGAATAACCATCGATCAACTTTAGCCAAAATTCAGAATTCATTCCATCTTTCTCGATTCCCACTTAATCATGCTAATTATTACCACTAACATATAATTACACTTAATAAGTTAACTATTTGTCATGCTAATTATTTCAACAATTCCATTTTACATATTCTAAAATATGCTCTTAACATGATTCACATTTCTTACCGATAAGTTCCTTAATTTTCCCACACATTATTGCTAAACACACACACACACACACACACACACACACACACACATATATATATATAAACTCCTAATCAATTAAACTAATTGCATAACCATAAATCATTTATCTCATCAAGGTCTCCACAATTCGATCTTCGATTGTTCATAAATTTCTCATAAAACATGTTTATCCAACTCAATTTTTAAATGTTAACACATTAATACAATCCTTCAACATTTATACATATATTCAAATTCACAATATACTAGCAAGAAAATCAATTGAAATTTGATAATTTATTTAATTCAATTCTAATCATTATCAACACACCATCATATACCAAATACATATAAAAATTAAACATTCACTTTAGTTCTATAATTCTCCTTTTTTTTTTACCTATTTTTGGTTGGCCACTCCCTAAAATTTTTCCATCTCCCATAATTTTACTTTTCTTCAATAACACTATCTAAACTCATCATCATCATCATCATCATTTATCACAAGAAAAACATCTACTTTACACAATTTCAATAATTTCATAAACCCTACTTTCCTCACAATCTAGTAATTTCTATACTCTACTCCAAAAACATAATTAAACATGAAATTATTGTATAAAAACAACTTACCTAGATATTTTGAGCCCTAATCAAGTGTCATTGCATTATTCAGTTTACTATTCACCTTTTTCCTTCTTAGATTCTTCATTTTCTCTCACTAAAACCTTACTTTAAATTCCTAACTTTCTTGCTTTCTTTTATTTCCTTTGTTTCTTTGAGAAATTTTAGTTAGAATCACTCATTCACTCCTCACTTCCATGTTTTTTCCTTGAATTCTCTCCTCACTTAAGCTTTCTCGTCCTCTCATTTTATTATTCTTCTTCTTCTTTTTTTTTTCTCTAATAGACCTGTTAGTTATAAATAGAGGAAGAACTAAATTTTTCCTAGTTTTCCACTTATTTATGAAATTATCATTAGAAATTTGTATGGTATTTTTTTAATTTTGTTCGATTATTACCAATTTATATAGCCTTCTCGAACTCCAATTGCTCTGAAATTATAGTCCAAGGTAGAACAACATGTTAGGAGTCTACTCATAAAATTACAGCCCGATCTAACAGTCAGATCAAGATTTATGCTTGATACCATAAAATTGGTTGGTAGGTGATTTTACTCAAATATCCAATTTTTCTTGTTTAATCTTTACATAAATCATATCAATTATTCCTCTAAACTCTCGAGGGAATTTTGTCATTTTAAAAAAGCATTAGGGAGCTTAGAAGGTTGTTCAAAATCTATGATATGATGGATATCAAGCATAGGGGGTGAAGAATCAGGAAGCTCGGGAGGCTGCTTAAAATCTATGACAAGTTAGGTGTCCAGCATAGTGGTTAAGGAATTAGGGAACTCATAATGAATACTTCTTAAAACTCTCCTAATATTGTACTTACTTTTTTAGGTAACTCTATTAGAGAGTCTCTATAAACTTTTACAACTAAAAGAGACAAAACTTTTACAACTAAAAGAGACAAAACTGAATCTTTATGAACTTTCTTTTCAAACTTGTTTGGACCTATATTAAGCTAGCCATATTTTCCTTCTTAGGTAGTTCCATTAAAGAATTTCTTGAAATTTTCTTTTATAACTAAACTAGATACAAAAATGTGTTCCTTAACTTCATTCTCAAACTCATTTATACTCAATGTATTAAGTTCTTGTTCCTTCAATATCTCATTTCTTGTTCTTATTGCTAGGTTTTGGTGTTAATCCAATGAGTTTGATATTTCTACCTTAAAAAGCAAAAGAACATAAATTTAATCGACTAGAAATGGTGATGTCTAAATCATATATTCATTGCCTACATAAAATGACATGTCCTACATTAATTGGAGTCATACCACACCAAATCTCATCGTGATATTTTAAGAATTCAATAGGGAACAAACATCTCTCATTAGCTATTAAGGAGTTATTATTAACTTACGATGTATTATATAGCTTAGGATGGGGGGAATTTGTTTAGGTCTAAGTGAGCTATAATATTTGAAAATATTGCATTGATACAACTTCCATTATCAATGATAATCTTGCAACCCTTATCCTTACACTTGATATAGGTGTGAAAGATAACAGGCATTCTCCAATCTTTAGTTTTCTCAGGTTGTGTCAAGGCATATCTAACGACACCTAACCTCATTGTCTCAAACTCTACGATGTTTTGTTTATGATTGATTCTAAAGTTATCACTCAAGGTCGAATCCATGGTAGTTGTAAACTTAAATTTGGATACTAGATGACTATTTACACATAAATGCAACTCTAACTTAGAAATAGAATTGAGATCACATACGATTCCTACAAGTGAAATCACAATACAAAATGATTAATCAAAAACAAATACACTAACAAAATTTTAAGCGTGTATTGCTAGACTTTTAAGTGTAAATGATTAATCAATCACAATGTCATAAGCAAGGACTCACAATTATCAAAGAGGACTAGATGCTAGATAAAATGACGAAAAAGGTTGATGAGTCAAAATTAAAAGATAAAAATGCAAGATGGGATTTTTCTTAGGAAAAAAAAGTAATATTAAGGACAACTTTAAATAATAAGTGTAAAACTAGAAAAGTAAAACTCAATAAATCAAAAAAATTCAAATCGTTAAATTTACGTTTTCAGATCGTTTTAATCTGTTGATTTCAAAAATGATTTTTTTAAAATAAAAAAAGTTATTTTGATGCATTTTTAAACGAAAAACACTTTGAACCGCAACTGCTATCACAATCCCAATCCACTTATTTTAAAATATCACATTTAATTCTCAAATTTTTTTTGTTTTGATATACTTTAACAAAAAAAGATAGATAGACAATGGTTTCTTATCAAACAATTTGGTTTAGTGGAGCATCAAAATTGTCCCCTTTTCATCTTTTAGATAAAGTAATTTTTTTTTTCTAGTAGGTATATTATGAGCCAATTCAAATGGCAATCTCCGGGTTATAAAAATAGAAATGTATGATAAATCATAAAAATATAATTTAGTAATTTAATTAAATATTGCGCTGGAGACTATCACTTGCCATACATAAGTTTAAACTTGGGCTTAGATTATTAGATAGAAAACCCTCCCTCCCTGTCCAAGTTTCAAACCTAGAGGAAGACAACTAACCCTCCAATTAACTTCACTTGTTTTTATTATTATTACTATCATTATTATTATTGCCTTTTACCTCTCCTCCCTCCTGCAACAAAAAACACAACACCATCCTTAACCAAACCCAAAACCAAAAAAAAGAAAAAACACAACTTCATCTCTGTTCTAATAGTAAGTAACTATGTCACAGCTTACAACAGGCGGGACTGATTTTAGCTTACCAGATGAGATCTTAGCGGTGATACCAATGGACCCATATGATCAATTGGATCTAGCACGGAAGATTACTTCCATGGCAATTGCATCCCGCGTCTCCTATTTGGAATCTGAAAGGGGTCGGATGAAGCAGAGGATGTTCGATAAGGATCGGATTATTTTTGAGCTTCGAGAGAAATTGGGTCACTTGCAACGTGTCTGCCAGGAATCTGAGTCTAAATTGAGTCTCGCACTTGATGAAAATGTGAGTAGGTGGTCTTCATAAAGGCTTAAGTGAGAGAAAGTTTGTGACCTTTTTTGTTGTTGGGTTTTGGCTATTTATTTTATATATATATATATATATATATATATATATATATATATATATATATAAATGAATTTGATGGTGGGTTTTTGTATTTTGTTGGGGAAGGAAGATAAAAGATTGATTTCTTTTTTCTTTTTCCGTTTTTTGGTTTTGAATTTGTTGGGGGAAAAGAAAGGAACAGAATCGCTATTATATATATTTCAAATGGGAGTTTGAAAAAAAATGGGGTATTTTGTTTAATTTTATTGATTTTTGATATGGGTTTTAGAAAATAAATGGTGGGTTTTTTGTTTTATTGGGAAGGGAATAGACAATATTTTTTTTTTCTAATCTTATTTGGTGATTATTAGTATTTGTTAACAGAATTGAATCTGATCATTGTTTTGATATTAAATGAAGGTGAAACTTTCGAAGGAAAAGGATTCATTGGCAATGACTGCAAAGAAACTTGGACGTGATTTGGCAAAGGTGAGATTCTAGACTTCTAGTTATTCAAAATGCTTGTATTTTTTTTTTTCCTGTTTTGCTTACATGGGTCGTCTCTGTTTAGGATTCTGTTAACATCTTACACCTAAACTCAGCAACAAAAATAGCTGTTTGCTGATTAGCCTTCATTGTTTCATCTTTATAAAAGAATGTCATTTTGTATATTTAGTCTAGGGTGTTGCTTATGATGTTTGACATTTGCCGAAAGGAACTATTAAAACGTTTTGAGTATTGGCAGTTGGAGACGTTTAAGAGGCAACTGATGCAGTCACTGAGTGATGATAATTCATCGGTAAGATGGCACATTTAGCTATTATAGGTCATTTGATTTATAATTCAAGTTAATAATGATTTTTTATATGTAGAGTTTGTTTTTGGAAGTTCAAGAGACACTGATTAGTTGTATTATTTAGCAGCAAGCTGAAACTGTGGATATTGGCACCTGTGATCAATCAGTTCCTAGAGCCTATTCTGAAAGAGGTACTAATAACCTGGCTTGATAAAGTTTGTTTCTACTGAGTAAACTCTTTGAAATAAAACCATGATGCATACAAGCTGTTTTCTCCCTGGAAATTACCAATTTTCTTATCTCCACACTCTCTTGCTTTGTAGATGAGGGGATGAATGGCTATGTGGCCCACCATAATTTCAATGGATCTACAGATATGGGAAACACTGATGAGGGTATTGGACTGCTCTGCTCTTCTTTTATTATTATTATTATTATTTTTTTAATATATATGGTTATGTTTTTTCTAGAATAGATCCCTTCATCTGTTATGGTATCCTGTATTAAAGTGTATCTATTTTGAGTGGTTTAAGTAGGGTTCTGTTACCTTTTGTGTATTCATTTTTAGCTACTTTTCAAACATAAACAATAGACTGCATTTATTTAAGTAGTAAAGTAGCATTTTACTACAACATCATCTAGCATAGTAAGAGTCGCAAATGAGAATCTGCACAAATCATTCCAATTGAAAATGTACAGCTATAATTTTGATATTGATGATGTAATGCGTTAATGTGCCATCATTCAGAGGGAAAGGTCTTGTTCAAATACGACTGCCTTAAAAATATAGTGAAACCAGTGGTTATTGGATTTTTATCTTAATTCTCAAGAACTGAGTATCAAGAAAGTTGCTCTTTGTATTCAGCTCTACCCTTTTATCTAAAAATGTTAATTTTACTGAAACAAGCCTCTTGCTGCCTGTTGTATAATTTTCCCCATTCTATTGTGAGAGATTTTGTGATTTCTTCAATCGCTAAATGGTTACCACAATATGCATCTTGGAGTATATTTATATCCTATAACAGACCTTTTTTATGTGTATTATATATAGTAATTATTTTATTTTTTGATTAATGGTTGATTGATGTTAAACAGGCTAGCTTTTATGAAATCTGGCGATTTCTTGTGATTACATGAGGTCATTACTGAATGATAATATTACTGCTAAGAGGGCTAACTGTACATGTTATTCATGAATTATAAGCTGATTGTTTGGTCTAACAGCTCCAAGGCATGCTGGGCAAAGATATTCTATCACTCCATATATTACACCACGACTTACTCCATCTGGAACCCCAAAAATTATTTCTACTAGTGCATCTCCTAAAGGTTATTCTGCTGCTGGATCTCCACAGAAAACCTCAGGTGCAACATCTCCTACAAAGCCTCAATATGATGGACGAGCTTCCTTTTCTTCATGGTACCCATCAAGCCAGCAATCATCAGCGGCAAATTCTCCTCCCCGGGGACATCCAATTCCAGGTTTATATCTCTTATGATTTCAAATTTTCATATATCAATATCAGACCATTTGCAACACATCTGTTTGTTTGCTGCTATTGTTTGTTAGTCTAGTCTCCTCTTACAGTTTACCAAGCAGGTATCTGTTCTGGTGCTCATTCTGTTGCGTTATTTGTTGATTGATGTCTATGGAATCTTACAATCCTATCACAATTTAATATAACATTTTCTCATCTGACATTATTCGATTTTATAATGGAATTTTCTTTAGGGCGTGCTCCACGTGTGGATGGAAAGGAGTTCTTTCGTCAGGCCAGGTTAGTCTAGTATTTTGATTGTATCAGCTATTCAAATTTATAGCTCTATTATTTGTGTTCTTCTATCACTGATTTGGTTACATTTGTAATTTAGGAGTCGCCTATCATATGAACAGTTCAGTGCATTTCTGGCTAACATCAAGAAACTAAATGGTCAAGAGCAAACTCGAGAGGTTGCATTGAATCCTTAAATTTACAAAATATATTGATGTAATTGAATGTTTCATACTTCATTTGTTGATAGGAGTAACATGTTTTTGTATATTATCTTTCAGGAAACTTTAAGGAAAGCAGAAGAGATATTCGGGACAGATAACAAAGATCTTTATTTTTCATTCCGAGGATTGCTTAATCGCAACATACACTAGGCCTCAAGCTGTCATGTAGCTAGCAAGGTTCTAGATAGAAATCAGGTATGCATGTTCCTAGTCTTCAGTCTGTGTGTCAGAGGTGGGGTGGTGTGTGGGGGTAAGTTTCTGTTCTGGTTTATAAAGAGGAAATGATTTTGCCAATGTCCCTGGATGAAACCTTTTAGGGCTATCTCTCCTTCTCATCTGGGTGTTTGCATACTCGCACATGAACTTTCATTGGTTTGAAGCTGCCTTGCTGAAATAGACCTTTTGTTTTTGTAGTTTATCAGTAATGACTATTTTTGTGTAATTTAATATCACTGATTTCAAATATTTATCATCTTAACAAAGCTTTGAACATGTTCTATTCTAACTCAACCGACAGCCATGCTTTGTAGGTCGTGGATCAGAGTCGTTCCCATCTTGTATGAGGATTGCTTTGGCATAAATTCTCCAAGGCATATGACTTGTCGGAAAAAAAGTTACCTGTTTATTTTCAGCAACTAGAATTGTTAGGCATATTCTGTGTAAATAATCGGAGTTATTTGCATGACCTGCCCGACCATAAGTGCTTGTCGACATTACCTTCGCAAGATTTTGATTTATTTACTTTCATGTAAGAGGTAATTTTCTTCAGTGTGGCATTATCCATCACTCCTCACCTCATCTCTCTATCCCTCCGCCCCTCCCTCACTGTTAAGCTCGTCGAGTTCCAAAGGTAACCTGCAATAAATATAAATCAATCAAGAAGGATCTTTGAAGTTGCATCTTAAATTGTGAATTGTTGAAGCAGCGGATGTTATCAGGCAATCTTAATGAGAACCTGCACCCATTTTTTTTTCCCCAGTCATAAACGCAATCGAGCGATAATTAAACATATACAATCCCTGCCATGATGCCAGAATATTTGGCATATGAAAGCTCCATGTTAAAACAGGCCATTGGCAAAAGCAAAACAGGATTAGGGGATTATTGTTTGATTAATAATTAATTTGTTCTTCGCAACATCTCAATATTTTTTCACGAGGGATTGTCTTTCATGCTTATTTATACGTCCTTTTTCTGTCGCAAGAACATTGCTGTTTCAGTCAAATCTTCTGCCAGATTTGCACAAGAAAAGCAACCTGATATCAGGGGGCATTGCCAAGCTGCTTGCACAAGAAAAGCTTGACAAATCTTTGAACAAAGGATCCTCTCAACATGCCTAAGAGAAAAACAAAAGCAGTGTCCTCTATAGAACAAGAATACTTCTAGAGTTGAAATAATTAAAGAATAGGTAAAGTGCTGTAGTGATCTTATGCTTCCAAAAAGATACAGCTTAGATTCACTTCCAGGCCTCATGCACCAACATGAGGTTGTTGGACCATGAATAGAGAGCCCACTTGGAAGAGAGGATAAAAAAGACATCAGATGCAATTCTGTCAGATCATGACAGTACCTCCCCGAAAGCCCCTAACTACGACTGTCACAAGTAACTGTGATCAATTCCCTCGAGAACTTGTTTGGTTCTTTCGTAGATTGAGAGAATATATAGGATTAAGTTACCTTCTCAATGGCAATGGTGGGGAAAGAGATATCTAGAATAGCTAACCTCAAGATTGTAGCTGCAAACTAGGGTGAAAACTGAAAAGCACCATACATTTCTGGAAGAAGGAAAAAAGAAGCTGCTTTTATTCATATAATCTCTAGGATTTTTTAACCATGTTTGGGCCCTCTAAAATATCTAAAAACTACGTCCCCCTCTGGAATATGTAAATTTTTTAGAAATAAGAACACCGCTTAATTAAGGAGGGAACCATTCTTTAAACACAAGTGGGCAGTATAATCACGGGATTGCTGGCTAAGTTGGTTGATGGGATATGAAGGGAAGGGCAGGCAGAGGCACCTGATACGATGAGTACTGTCTAAACAAAAAAAATCCTCATATCTCTTCCGTTGTCTATTCCTCATTTTGCTTTTTTGTGGCAAATGGCTCATGAAAAGATAAACCTTTGAACTAGAAGCAACCCCCCCAGTGTCCTTTATTTAGCAGTTTCATTGTATTTTTTGTATTCCCATGTTGCCCTTTTGATTTATCTAAATCTGTGTTGATACAGTATAGGTAAACCAGGAATCTTTTTTTTTTCTTCCTTTCTTCTAAAGATAACTAAAGATTGTGCAATATGTTTAGATAACTCTTTCAAAGAAATCTTTTTGAACCAGATACCCCATTCAAAATTCTCTGAAGAAAGCTTCCATGACACACGCTTTCACTGTAAGGTCTCACTTTCCCAAGACTATCTTAGCAATTGAATGCTGAAAGCTGCATGTTGCTCTGCCCTGCAGTGGTACATGTGCGTGTAAAAGAAAACTTGAAATTTTGATATAATAACATAGCGACAAGAAAATGATAGTGAAATAACACAGTTTGCACTTGTCACAATTTCAAAATACAACATAAAGAATTTACTATTGGAAAACTCGACATAAAATAAATGTCATGTTTACAAAATGCAACTTCCTCGTATGTTGCATTTTGGAACACTGACGACCACCAAAACACAAACAACCCTTAAATGACAAAGACATAAAAGGAATTGTTTGTCATGTTTGTTTTGGTCTATTTTCAACAAGTGAGGGTAATTGGGCTATTGGTGTTAGGACAATAAAGTAATTTAACATGATTACACATTTTTTTATCTTAATGATCTAAAAATGAAACTTACTAAGTTTATTTTTATCTTAAAACTTTCATCTTCGCAAAATATTTAAACACTTGTGGAGATCTAAGCCATATAAAAATTATTCATGTAGTTTGTCCATTCATGATTAACTTTTGTGGTAGTGAACTAATCCTAACACCGTTTGGATTAGACTTTTTTTCTTATACAATTAAGCATCGTATAAAAACTATATATTTTTTTCTATGTTTCATTTCTAATAATTTATGTGGTTTTAAATTAGCTTGTAGTCGAAACTTCTTTTGGATTTATGGTAAATTACATAATAACTATAATTTTTGTCATGTTTTCATTTCTTGTAATTATTTTTTTTATCAAGAATTTTATAATTAAAATTTCATTTGAATTTAGGATCAATTGCATAATAACTCCAATTCTTTGGTTAATGACACTTGCTTAACAATTATTTGGATTGTTAATCTTACAAATATTTGGTTCATGACACTTGCAAATCCAAAAATTCAATAATCTCAATAAACAATCATGTTATCTTTGTTCGTAAGATTTTGATTTTCAATTCTAGTACTTCAAATATTCTAGTTCTCCACATTATATCTGGAAAAAATCCAAATCTCAACTTAACCAATCAAAAACAATATTATAAATATACTAAAAATATTAAAATTAATTGCAAACTCATAATTAATAAAACAACACAACATAAAACTCACAATTACAAAACAACAAAACAAAATATCGTATGTCGTATAATGGATGGGCCGGGTTTGTTAATAGCACAACTGTAGAAGCCTAGGTGGCTTCATCCTTGACCATGATATCATCATGAGTTAATCTCTCCCACGTTTGCAAGTTCAGTGCGATAAGTAATGAGCTAACGAGATGCATATATGTATCCTCATCCTTCTTCATCAAGATTACAAAGCATAAAGACAACCTCTTGACCCTTTTTGACGCGAACCTTTTGATTACATGGTCAAGTAACCCCTAACAAAATAGATAACAACCCAGAAAGCCAACAATCAGGTTTGATATAACCTTGACTTAAAGGTAACCCTGTACCTAAAAACCAAATGTATTGGAAAAAAACTTCATCCCAAAGATAATCTTGTATCTAAGAACTCTAAGTATGTGAATAATGCCACTGAGCCAGTTAATCTTTGATAAGTTAGTATACGATCTTTTTCCTTGAAAAGAAAAGTTGTTTTGCCACAAACAAACAAAAAAAAAATTCACGTTTATTCTTCCACTTGCTGTCTAAATTTGCAGCTCACAAAAATAATATGATCTCCTCTAACTAACCCCAATAAACCTTTTTTGGTGCAATTTAATGGGCTTAAACTAATAATTAACTAGCATGAGTTCAATAATGAAATAAAACCCTAAACAATGTCTAATAGATCAGAACAAACCCAAATTAAAAATAATTATTCAAAAATAAATAAATAAAATAAGATAATAAAAACAAAGTTTTCATGTTAAAATTTCTCTATGTAGCCTGAATCTCCAATTTCCACACATTCTTGGCGGATTTTAGTCTTGACTTCAAACACATCGTTTTTTTTTTCTGGATGAATTCTTAGGCCTATAATATATGGTTGGAAAGCTTGAGATATCTAGTTTCCATCCCAACTTTAATCGCAATAAAATGCAACTTGTAGCTCCAGATAGTTTCGAAACAGTACATGGAGGTCTAGTTTGACAGATTTGACAAGATTCATTTAATAACTTCAACCTTTTAAAATAATATGTCATCAGACTTCATTTGACCTGAAAGCTTACCAAAACATATTTTTATATGTCCAGTATCTCCTTGTAAAATTTCATCTTGATCCGATGTACGATTTAAAAGATATGTCTGATGTTGTCAAACTGGTTAACAAACATTTTAAGGCTAAATTTGGACCTGACTTAGTTCGTATCACTTTCATAACAAAAAGACAACCTAAAATTCATTAAATTTATACATTAAAGGTTTTACAAATAAAACACATCATTCAACATATATTAATTCTAAAAAGTTATGATCACTTACGGTCTTTTGAATTTGATATACATGTTGCTCATATTGCAAGTCTTCTAGTAGAGGAACTTGCTCGGGATATGGTGTGATGACCTGACGTGTTATATCCATATACCAAATCATATATTCATCCTTTGTAATCACATGATGCATCTTAGTAAATATCTTGTTCCTACTTACCTTTCATAGTCGAACTGTCATATTACCTGATCAAGGTAATATATCTCAACCATTTAAAAACACTAACAAAACCATAACTGTTTATATGTCCATCCAACTAGTGCAAAATACAATTGTAATTGGTAGTTTTTCATCTTCATATAGAGCCCACATAATTTAAAACACAAGTGTCAAACATATAAAAAGACTAAATAGGTAAAAGTTAAGTTGAATACAAATGAATTACTAAACACATACTTAGAAAGGTTGCAATTTATCTAGCTTGCTCTGATAAAATGACAACACATGTATGAGATTATTATCAAACATTTTAATCCCACATAACCTAACATTACAAATCACAAATTAAAATAATAATATAATAAATATTTGTATAAAACTTTGTCGCAGCTTCATTTGGTGGTGTGACAATTATCTTCTTAAACCTTTTAAGGTGTATACTACCACTCTTCAATTTACAAAAATGGGGTGCCACTCCAAATGCATGCTCATATAGCACAACCTGATCACATACTCCTTGATTGTGACTACCCATTCATTGATGGAATGTCTAAGCAAAATAGCCACGTCTTAAAATATGGGTGTCATCTCCCTATTCTTGAGGTGGAATGTGTGCATCCCATGTCTCTATCACTCAGTCTATGCATAGATCAAGCTATGATCAAGCTTGAAGTGTTCAAAATAACTAATGTATAAAAAATATATCTGGAACATAAATGGCTTAACCCGATCATGTAGTTTCATCATCTTATGTATTCGATAATCCATCTTAACCTCATCCTACAATACAACATGTCATATTCATAGATAATTTAAAACATAAGTACATTGAATATAAAGTAACAAAAGTGTTAAATTGAAGTTACTAATCACTTTACATAACAAGTTAAATATACTTACATTACTAATAAATGCGTTCTCTGATTTGTGTTTGTCCTGCATTCATAAAACAAAAGTATTAGCGAACCTAATAACCAAGTACCATGACTTTACCTCTCCAACAAATAAATCAGGTGTACTAAGCAAGTTAGCATCTGAGAGTTGATGCTCCTCATAAAAAAAGATCCACAACCTTGCGTACAAGGCATCCTATATAAATGTACCTATATAATGTAATATTCAACAAGTATAATATTATAAATAAATAAAAAACCTTAATAAACAAAAAAAATTAAAAATAATAGATATATAGCTATAACAAAGTACATTATAAATATATTGAGAAATATATATTGGCGAGCATGACATGTTTTCCTAGTAAGGCATTTCTCAACCTAACATGTTGCTTACATGTTCATTTGTATGAAATCAACCCTAATTGCATAAATTCATAGCTAATTAACATAAATCAATCAAAATCCTCAATTTCAAGAACTTAGCTGCGAATCAACATAAAGCATAATTGATAAAAATTCAACGTAATTTGTAATATTTTCATTCTTAATTACATGAAATCAATCCTAATTTCATAAATCCATAGCTAATGTAACACAATTCAATCAAAATCCTTATTTTCAGCAACTTATATAAAAAATCAATGCAAACCAAACTAATAACAATTTAAACTATTTCATGTTTTTTGTTTTCATGCTCAATTGCATGAAATCAACCCTAAATGCATAATTAATTTAATAAAATTTAATCAAATTTCTCAATTTCAATTAGGGTATAAATTCATAGCTAATTTAACACAATTCAATCAAACCCTAATTTCAAACAAACTAAATCCTAATTTTAAGCAAACACAAATTAAACATAAATTAACAATGAAACACACCAAATTAATACAAATATAGGTTGTTTACTTATCTTTTTTTAACTGGGGAGTGGTTGCCGTCTAATGCGCATGCCTTAGGAAGTGGTGGCATTGCTTTCGGCGGCGATTCTGATGCCAAACATGGTGAATGAAGGCTTGGAGATGGGGAGAGTGATTTTTTGGTGTGTTCTAAGATTATGGGCAACAATTTTGACTGTTTTTTTTAAAGAGAGACAATGTAGATGGTTGGAGTTTAGAGAGAGAATAGAGTTGCAAGTTAAATTGCATGACATGTTGTGACTTAGAATAGTGACATTTTAAGTTATTGCGTTTCAAAATCATGATTGTGAATGGCAACATGTATAAATTATGCTAATTTGCCAATTATTTTTCAAACTATGTTATTTTGCAAATATTTTTAATTTAATGTGCTAATTTAAAAAAAAATCTATATATTATGTTTTGATGATGGTTCTTTCTTATAAACTGAATAAAGAGAGTGAAATTCAATCACATAAATATGCTTCTCATCTACATACTGTATACACACACAAAACTTAGAGTGTTTGCTAGTTCCTTTGTGCCATTCATTACTAGTACTAACTTGGAGTATTTGTTGGACTAGTTAAGTAAGATTATGCTAGTTTTTAAATTATCAAGGATTCATTATATATTTTAATAGAAGGTCCCACATTACACAGCTCATAAGAAATTTAAATTTCACAGCTTTGAAAAGATAGAAGGACTTGAACATATAGATTGAGCAACCCGTGTGGGTTTAAGGTAATCTATTGTTTGAGACTAGTTGAGTCAAATCATGCAGCTTTTAAATTATCAAGAATTTATCATATATTCTTATAGAAGGTTCCATACTACGTAACCCATAAAAATTAAAAACTTATAGCTTCGAAAAGGGTAATAAAACTTGAACATGTAGAGTGAGAAAAGTTTTCAACCCTTAAGGGTTTGAGGTCATCGAATTGGTATTCATTTCCTATTAGATGAAAGGTTCAAGCCTTATCCTTTTTTCATTAGACTAACTTGTAGGATTGATGATGAGACCATTTATGGTACCAAACAGACAAGCTCTTCCTTAATTAGTCAATTTTATTGTAATGTACCAAGACATTACTATAACGCAAGGACTTCCAAGGATGAAAGAATTAGCCAACCGACCTTGGACTCTATCTGGGGGCACTTTGAAAATAGTACCCTGATATGTATGTATGAATTGGAGTATAACTTCCCTTTTTAAGGGTTTGTGAGGGAAGTTTTATTGGTATTATAGGTTGGGTCTAGAGCAACTGGATCCCAATGGATGGGTAACTTTGTCTACATTTGACAATTTCCTTAGGCACATTGGAATTGAGCCTATAGTAAACATCTTTAGGACTTTTTACCATTTGATTGCTAGTATTGATGACGACAATGATGGGTGCTAGTTCTTTTACCTTCACCAATATACCCGCTGGATTTATGAAAGGGACCTTATAGGGCAAGCCTACACATGTCAAAAAGTGGAAGAGAAGGCAGTTGATAATGAGATATAAAGAGACAGTTAGCCTTAGAGATGAGATGTAAGAAATTTGAGGTTATGCTAACTATTAGAGAGTATCTCCCCTTAAAATGAACAGTATGCCTTATTTGAGCTCAGATGAGAAAAAAACATGTGTTGTTAAGCTCAACCTCAATTGAGTATGACATTAATAAGATGACCAAAAGGCATTACCAGATCATATTGTAAAGTATGCAACCTCTTTATCCTTTATTTCTGTGTATCTAAGCATTCATTTTTTACTTTGTTTCCATGCAAGGTTAATAGTTAAAGGAGAATGAGAACCTTCAACAAGGTCTACAAAGGAGAGCTTGCTTACATCAAGGAGGGTGTCTTCTTCTCTTGACTTGAGTGGAGCTAGGACTAGAGTAAAGATGGAACACAAACTTATCAATATACATTAGTTTATTATTCTTAAGGACATTGTTCATGAGGAAAAAATAGCAGGAGCAACTACTCCTGTAGAAATAGAGGGTAGAGGAAGTCATTCTCCCCTAGTTGGGGGTCAAATAAAGTTGAACCCTCCTGAAGCGATTGTGGGTGATGTTGCTAACTTTAAAAGAAAAAAAGTCTCCATCTCTGTGTAGTATGATGTTATAACCTTAGTTGTAGAGACCTATCATGCCATCCCACTATTGATGCCTCTAGCCCTATTCTTAACAATAGAGACCTCTTCAGCTACTGGGATTTCTATTTAGGGTGCTTTCTTAGTGGTTGGACAACCTGGGTTTAACGATGTTTTTATTGGCATTGTCCTCAGTCGAACCCCTTTTACTTTCCCCACCTTGATTAAGGAGGAAATACAGGCCATAAAAGTTGTCATTGGTAGGAGATTTGACTGTAGAAAGAAAGACCTAGAGGTGGCGAAGCACCTGTAGAGGGTTCTGACCATTCCTTTAGATATCCAAATGGTCTGATGATAGTTATAATCGCCATCTGGCCCTGTTTGGAAAAATAATTTTTAATGTAATAAACTTTCTTGTCTAACCTTATTATTTTAGTTTTATGACTATTGTTTCTAACAATTATTTTTCCTTGATAGAATTTCATGATATGCATTCATTCTAAGAGGTGCTGGATGGTTGAGAGGGTCTAGATTAGGGAGGCCATTGCTAAGCATAAGACAAACCAAACTGCCTTTTAAAGGCTAATGGATGAGAAGGTTATAGTAGACGATGAGTTGAGAGACCTCAAGATAGCCTATACATAACTGAAGGACAACATATAAGGTGTTCTTCTTCAATTATGCTCCACTAAAAATGAGCTTTAACTGACTTATAATGAAATGGATGCTATGAAGTAGGGGATAATTGAGATGAGGGCATCCAAAGATATTCTAAGGGATAAACTCATTGCTGCTAAGGAAGAAGCCAAAAGTTATCATTTGGACATGCTTTGGTTAGGTTGGTGAAATCCACACATATAATCCATTTCTAATTTTTTTAACATGATCATATTAGCCAGCTAGTCCGAATATATGACCTCATGAATAAAACCAATAATCAACAGTTTATCCACTTATATAATTATTGCATGCTACTTTTACTCTCTAAATTTTCTCTTCTTTTATTGGACAAGAGAAAAAGTTGGATTGACTTGAAGTTTGTTAGTAACTATGTTCGGACTGATCCTTGACATGTCTGAAGTGTTGAAAGCAAAATCAAACTTAAGGGTGAAAAGGGAATCTGTCAATAATTGCTATTGAATTGGTTCCAATATCAAGTTTATCTTAGTGACAACTCCTTTCTCTTACACTAAAATTACTTCTTTCAGCTGCTTTATGGCCTCAAACCTGATCTTCATCTTTTCTTTGAAGGACCCTAATTGGTCCAAAACCAAAGATTTTTTTACCTTCCAAACATATAGAAACACAATGCCTAAATTTCTTTTAGTGTTCTCTTACAATAGCCACCCCATTTGGAGTAGGTAATTTCAAGACCAAATGCCAGATGTTGATGGTTACATTGATCTTATATAAGATATGCCTTCCTATTATGGCGTTCTAGGCCAAAGTTACATCTATTGCTATAAAAGTTTATTAAAGAGTAAAGCACTTAAGGTAAGTGTCAAATATGATTGGGATCTCTAGAGCAACCTTCACTAACACTTCTAACCCTTAATCCTAACCAAAAAGGTCTTTACATGAGTCATCATTGAGGAATATATCCCCATCTAGGACATCTACCAACACCATGTGGACTCTACGATTGATTAAAATTATGAAAATTACCAGTGTATCCTCTTGGGGTAAGTCACTCATTCTCTGTCTTTTAGAGTGAAAGTTATAGGTTCATGCCATAGGTCCTATTGAAGAATCATTGTCTATTTTCCATACTTTGTTTTCCCATTAGAAATGTCTTTCCCTCCTAAAGTCCATTCTAAAATCACATTGATCTCAAACAGGGCTTGAATAAGTTGGTTGAACTTTTTTTTTCTCATTGTATATGGACATACCTCTCAACAAACTGCTTCAGATAACCCTTGGCTATTAGCCTCTCAATCTCTTTATCCAGTGTAAAGTAGTCTTCTAGGTCATGCCTTTTATCCTTGTAGAATAAATAAAACATTTTAAAGGTGTGTGCGTGGAGGCGATACCATAAAGGGTGGATATTGAACAAAATCTTTCCTCTTGAGGGTTGTAAAGATTTTTATGAGGGTGGCATTCAAGGGAGTTGTAGGCATTCAAGGGAGTTGTATATCTTCTCTTAGGGTATTGTATATGTTTCTTCATTGACCTTTTTTAAATTTCATAGAATTATTCTTTTTACCGAGGGATCAATTCTATTTGAAAGGTTTCTCATCCTGAACTTTTTGGTAGAAATAGGGAGGCTCATCTCTTAACATACTAGTTCTTTTACCCATTTATGATTCTCCATAACTTGTTTCAACTTTAATAAGATTCTGTTTGGTAGGGTATACAAGTCCTTTCATAAAGAATGTTCCCTAAATCCACTCATTAAAACCTTAGAGGCTACCAGCTTAATCCATTCCTATACATTGAGCATTTTTTCATTGAACCTCTTCATATAAACCCTAGTGGAATCCTTTCTTGATTGAGTAATGTAAAAGAGTTTTATGGAGCTCCTCTTAACGTGTATACTAGTGCTAAATCATAACACAAATTTAAAGCAGAGGTCATTAAAACCCATGATATAACCTAGCTTTAGGTTGCTATACCAGACTCGTGTTGACCCTTTAAAAGTTATGGGGAGGATTTTTAATATAACATCACCGTCTTGGATGATTAAATCCAGGTTGCTATGTATATTTTGGACATGTTCTCATGGATCTGTGAAACTTCTTAGTTGTCTAAAGTTATTTTTATGAAGATATACTTTTTTAGAAATGAAGGTGTGCAAGACTTATCTAGAGGTGGTGAAGCACCTGAAAAGGGTTCTGACCATTTCTTCAGACATCTTCATGATTTTTTATGAGAGTTACAACCACTTTCTAACCTTAACTGAACAAATAACTTTCAATGTAAGAAACTCTCTTGTCTGACCTCATTATTTTAGTTTTATGACTATTATTTCTAACAATTGTTTATCCATGATAGACTTTCATGATATACACCTATTCTAAGGGGTGCTAGACTGCTAAGAGGATCTAAATGAGAGAGGCTATTTCCAATAACAAGATAAACCAGACTGCCCTTCAAAGGCTAAGGGATGAAAAGGCTATAGTGGAGGATGAGCTGAGGGACCTCAAGGTATCTTATACATAGCTGGATGACAATATGAGAGGTGTTCTCCTTTAGTTAGGCTCCACTAAAAAGGAGATTCATCTTACTTATAATGAAATAGATGCTCTGAAGCAAGGGATAATTAAAATGAGGGCATCTAAAGATATTCATAGGGATGTGCTCCATGCTGCTAAGGAAGAAGCTCAAAGCTATTATTTGAACATGCTTGTTTATGTTGGTGAAATCCACATATATAATCCATTTTTCATTTTTCTTACCATGACCATATTAGCTAGCTAGCCCAGATACATGACCTTACAAATAAAACTAGCAATTAATAATTTATCCACTTCTATAGTTTTGTCTGTTACCTTTACTCTCTAAATTTTCTCTTATTCTATTGGATAAGAGAGAAAGTTGGATTAACTTGATGTTTGTAAGTAGATATGCTTGGATTGATCCCTGACATGTTTGAATTGTTGGAAACAAAATCAAAATTAAGGGTGATGAGGGAATCTATCAGTAATTGTTATTGAGTTTGTTCTAAGGTTGAGCCTATCTTGGTGATGACTCCCTCCTCTTCCCCTCAATCACTTCTTTCAGCTACTTTGTGGCCTTAATTATGATCTTCACCCTTCCTTTAAGGACCTTAAATGGTCTAGAACCAAAGACCTTTTTCCTTTCAGACATATAGAGACACAATACCTAGAGGCCTCTTAGGTTTCTCTTATAATAGCCACCTCTTTTGAAGTAGGGAATTTCAAAACTAAACATCAGGTGCAAATGATTGCATTGATCTTATGCAAGAGAGGCATTCTTGTTATGGTATTGTAGGCCAAAGCCATATCTATCACCATAAAGTTTTATTGGAGAGTCCAAACATGATCAGGGATCTCTAAGTTGCCCTTCACTAACACTTCTAACCCTTAATCCCAACCTAAAAAGTTTTTACAAGAGTGACTGTTAAGGAATATATCCTCATATAGGACATCACCTCTCTGGAAAGGATGTTCACTGAGCTCCTATCATCCACCAACGCTTATGGACTCCATAATTGGCTAGAATTGTTGAAATTACTAGTGTATCTTAATAGGTGTAAATCACCCACTCTCCATCTTTGAAGTGAAACTGATAGGTTCATGCTACACGTCCTATTCATAAGCCTTTACTTATATTCCATAATTATTTTCCACTAAAAGCATCTTCCTTTAATGAGGTCCCTCTTAAAATCATATTGATCATAGGCAGAACTTGAATAAGTTTATTGGATTTTTCTATGTCTCATTCCATTTGGGCATGCCTCTTAACAAGCTACTTCAGATAACCCTTGGCCATCAACCTCTCAATCTCTTTATTTAGCGTGAGGTGATCTTTCATATCATGCTTTTTATCCTTGTGGAACAAACAAAACTTTTTAGAAGTGCGTGTGTGTGGAGCCGATACCATAAGGGGTAAATATTGATCAAGATCTTTTTTTTATGGTTGTAATGACTTTTGCGAGGGTGGAATTCAAGGGAGTTGTATAGCTCCTATTAGGGTATTGTATGTGCTTTCTAACTGATCTTTTTTCACCTTTCTTGGAATTATTCTCTTCGTTTAGGGGAGCGATTCTATTTGAAAAGTTTCTTATCTTGAAACTTTTAGTAGAAATATGGAGGCCCATGTTTCAACATATTAGTTTTTCTAACTGTATATGATTTTGTATGACCTGCTTCACCTTTAAGAGGCTTCTGTTTGCTAGGGCATATGAGTCGTTCCATAAAGAACATTCCCCCACTCCATTTATTAAAGCTTTTGAGGCTATCAACTCAGTCAATTCCTTCACCTTGAGCATTTTAAACCTCTTTAAATATACTTTGGTGGATTTTCCTCCTGATTGAGTAATGTCAAAGAGTTTTATAGAGCTCCTCTTGGCGTGTATACTAGTTCTAAATCATGACACAAGTTTAACACAGAGGTCATTAAAACCCATGATAGATCTTAGCTTTGGGTTGCTATACAAGGCTCGTGCTGACCACTTGAAAGTTGTAGGGAGGATCTTGCATATAATATCATCGTCTTAGATGATTAAATCCATGTTACTATATATATTTTGGACATGTTCTTATAAATTTGTCAAACCATCGTTGATGTCTAAAGTCATTTTTGTAGAGATACACTCCTTAGGGATGAGGGTGTGTAAGACTCATTTAGATAAAAGTGATCCCTTTTTCTCATGAGGACTGTAGAGCTCATCTTGTATGTATCTATCTGCCAAATCTCTCCCATATTCTTGTTTAATAGGCTTTGGAGAATTCTAGCATGGAACGACAAAAAATATAGCTAACTCTATCCTGTCATGGCTAAAGGGATCATGTTTAGAATGACCACTTATTAAGAAAGCTTCACGTCAACAAAAATGACCTTTAACAAGACTAGGAGATTGTCAAGGCAAAAAACTCTTCATGTCATTTCATCCAGACTTTTCTAAATAATACAATTATCTTATGGTAGAGGGGAAAACTTAGGGTTGAGAAGTTAAGATTGAGGGTGATACATCATGTGCCAAGACTTGCTGGGATGACTAGGTCTAATATTGCCTCTAAGTTGCCATCCCGACTTGAGTAATGGCTTGCACTTGGTTGATGAATTATTGAAACTTTGATCTTTGATGGGGTTGATATGCCAACAACTATAACAATGTCTGTGATGCATTCCATACCAAGGATATCTTGATTGTTTACCATTGATAGCGATTAAGAATGTCAAAAACCAGTCTTAAAAGAACAATTGATGGCTTTTTTTATTAGTTCTCCATAAACAATGCTAATTAATGATGTTTTAAAATCTAATATGCTCAGGAATAAAGTTTTGAGTGTTTGGACAATAGGTAATCACACATATACGCCAAAATTTCTCAGGTGGTGAATTTAGGTTCCAACTAGAAATTGGTGGAAGTAGTAGGGGACAAGGGTCTATTAGACTAGACCTTAAAACTAGAAGGGATGGAACTCCAGCATCTATCTCTAGAAAGGGAAAGGTAGTTCTTAACATCGGAGAAGTTCATATTCCTCTATTGCCTCTAAGGAACCCTGGGGGAAAGAAAGGCTACCTCAAGCCCTTGAGGACGATGCATCTAACACCTTAAGCATATATAAGGAGGCCTTTGTAAATGATCAACAACTAAGAGATTATGTTGCTAAATTTCCTTCCAGGAATGAAAGAATTAGTCAACTAACCTTGGCCTTCGCCTAGGAGTACTTTGAAAATACTACCCTAATATGCATGTACGAGTTAGGGTATAACTTCCCTCTCTAAGGGTTTGCGAGAGAAGTTTTTCGGTATTACAGGTTGGGTTCAAGCCAGTAGCATCCTAATGTATGGTTAATTTCGTCTGCATTTGAAATGTTTCTTAAGCTCATAGCTGAACTTAAAAATATTGGGCTTAGAAGCAAGCTAGACCCATATTATCTAAACTTGGCATTCCACCAAGCCTAGGTACGTTGAATTATCACCCTATTTTTGGTCCTTTTATATTTGCACTTAGGCTAAAAAGTAAAATTTTAAAAATATGTTGATCCATTATTTAAGAAGTTAAACAAAATACCACATGTAATAACCACACACACACACACACATATATATAATGGTTTTGAATCCGAACTTAAATTGTATAATTGATTGGTCCTCTTGGATTATCAAAATGAATTATGATATTTTAGGAGGTATACAAAAAAAAAAAAACCCCACAAGCCCTGTGATTTGCTGGTAAGACTAGTTTTAGCCAGAAAAAAATAAAAACATAAAATTTCCTCTTGTACATGTGGTGATATATAAGGGTGAGCATCAATTGGTTTAGTTTAGTATGGATAAAAATTCTAATCGAACTGAAATATCAGTTCAAAATGGATAGTTTGATTCAATTTAATTTTCTATTTATAAAACCAAATTAGTATTTGAGTCCTCCAATTGGGATTTTTTTTAGAGGTTTTGATGTAATGGACTTCAGATTATTTTGGTTTTTTATTTTAAAAAATTTAGTCCATTTTGATTTCTATTTAAAAAAATTGAATTAGACCATGGGTTTTTTAATTGTGTTTTTTGAGAGGCTTTGAAGTAATGGACTTGAATTGTTTTTCTATGTTAAAATACTTAATTTTGGTTCGATTTAATTTTCTCAGTTTCTCAAATTTATAACCAAAACTGAACTGAATTGTTTTTGTTAATTTCTAATTGTTTTTTTTATTTGATAACTTGGTTAGGTTTTTTCAATTAATTTTATATTTTTTTTTGTTAATTCAATTATACAATTAATTTACTCACCTTTGGTAACATATCTGTTTCTAGGGTCCTGTTTGAACAACCAGTCGATTAATTTAAGGTTTTTCATATATCTGCTAGACTGATATCCTAACTGTTGTTTTGGCTATCTATTTGTTTGATTTTTTTTAACTTTCTTTAGCTTTTGTTTGTTTTTCTGTTGGTTAAGATAGTTTGGACTTGGTAATTAGTTTTTATAATTCTTAGGGAATGCTCCTTACATTTGTTTAGTTTTCTTTCTTGTAGAGAATTACACTTATATATATAAAAAAAAAAACAAGTGGTGAAGGATAAATTCACAAAAAAGTACCGAAGTTGCTAAATTTATGCGTTTACAGCTTAATAAAACAGTACAACTAGCTAATTACACAGTGTCAGTTTAGTTGGCAGCTAGCCTTGTTTCCTAATTGTGTCTTATCATGCCATGTCCTGTGTCCTACGTCCTACCCGGACAGTTCCGGGCAGAACAAGTTGCCTAAAGCCAGTTCACAGTCCACATTGCTATATATGTTGTAGCCTTATTGGTTTAGTGACACACAAGGCAAAAAAAAAAAAAAAACAGAAGCTAAACCCCACAAACCAGTTCCATTTCCTCTCTTCAATGGCTTCCATTCCTCATTTCCATTCTGATTATCACTTTTCTCCAGATGAATTTTCAGAGATTTCATCTGTAATGGATCAAGATCATAGATATGCTAGAACCGGTTCATTTTCTAGCACAAATATGTCAAGTGGTGCAATTTCTAGTCCTAGTGGTGGAGCAAAGTTGGGTGATCATCAAGATCATAGCTTTCCAACGTTTTATGATCATAAAAATTGTGGTGCCCTTGATATTTTTCAAGGGGAATCTGAGATCATGTCGCCGATTCCAGCAACGAATTCAATGCCTGAAATATTTGGGATTTCTGATATGGTTGTGCCCACATGGATGGATTATAAAATGGGGTCTAATGGTGGCATTGCCAAAATTGAGAATTTTAGTTGCGGATTTCAAATATCGGATGTGTGTGAATATGGGGAGGATTGTGATGGTTTTTCGCCAAATTTTACGCCTGTGATCTGTCCTGCTGCTGAAGAAAATTGGCCACGCACATTTTTTGTATGACTCCTCTGCATGATGATATATAGAATTTTCAGAAAGATTTTTCTACTTCTCAATTTCCAAGCATATATATAGATTTCTTTTTGGTGCTCATGATTTGTTAATTTTCCTTCAGAGGCTGGAATACAACCTAATAACAGCCAAAGAAAGCACCGATTTGGCCAAGGTTGGCCGGTACACGGTGGAAGAGAGGAAAGACAGAATTTCAAGGTATTTGAAGAAGAGAAACCAAAGGAACTTTAACAAGACCATCAAGGTAATTAAGTTTCAGTTAAACCATTTCATATTTAATCGTATATTTAGAAGATGTGAATTTAACCTGTATATGATTCCCGCAACAATATTACAGTATGCTTGCCGAAAAACCCTAGCTGACCGCAGAGTTCGCGTTCGAGGGAGATTTGCTAGGAACAATGAAATATTTGAAGAAGAAACTGAGGTTAAGAAGGATGATGATAGTATTCCTTATCTCCGTCATGGAAAAGAAACATATTGCACTAGCAATGCAGTCCAGGTATAGTAATTTTTTTTTTTTTTTTTTTGTGGGTTCTTATATTTTATCATCATTGTTTTCTTTATCTCTAAAGCCAATCAATTAATACACCTTAATCTTAGTTCAACTACCCTCCTCGTTTTTTTTAAAGGTACGTTTTGATGAGTTCGAGTTTTTCTCCTGTCACAAAAAGAGAAGAAGAAGGAAATTCATATATACAAGTTGTCAAGATTAAAATTTTATGAATCTAAGAGTTATTGTGTGCTTAATTTGCAGATCAAGAACGATGATGATGACGATGAACAATGGCTGCAAGAGGCTTTGGCAAGTCTTGTGTATGTACCACCGTATATTGCTGGATGACTTGTAATATGGACAACTGATTAATGTAGGAATGCTTGGAGATGACTGGCATGTGTTTTTTTTACTTGCAAAAGTACTTTCTAACCAAGCTAGTGTTTGATTTATTATAGCACAACATCACTTTCATGGTGGGTTGTTTTCGGTTGTGAAACTTCTTCGGTTGGATTTGAAAAGGAAGTTCATAGTACTACACTATCACCATGACAGTCTCTCTTAATATTCCATCAACAAGGACATGAAAGCATTGTGGTGATAAGACACTTTTGCAATTAATGTTGTAAATGAGGATATCAAAGGTGTCGTCTTGGTGTTTTTAGCTTGCCTAGCCAAGTGTCAAAGGGTTAATTAATTTGATTACATTAATTAGTACTCATTTTCTATATATAATGGCTGGATTAAATATATGATTGTGGACCTAGCTACTATCAAAGAAACTTGAAGCCATAATTGCAACTGGTTTAGTGGAAAACAAGGTTTAGATCGATTGGGAAGAGAAATGTGTGTTGTGGGCGATATAGTTTATCTTCCAAAAGGAATAACACCTGAGGAACTATTACGACTTAAAGAATAAGTACTTTTTTCAGGTCCTAAAAGTGAGTTAGAACAACTTTTTTCAGATGAAGAAGCATACACAAAATTATAATGATCGATGAAGCAAGCATTGCACTCTGCGGTGCTTAAAAGGGCTTAAATATTAGTATTATGTATGCTTCTTTGGCTGTTTTTTATCTATTGTACATCTGCTTGATTCTTGTGCTTTATTTGCTTGATCTTCTAGTAGTTTCCTTTAATAAAACACAAACACAGAGAGGGAGAGGGAGCTTGGAATATTTTACAGGTCTTGTCATTTTAAAGGCCAGTAAATGTAGGGCCATTCTTTTACCTATTCTCTTTGAAGTCAAATATTCTCTTAGCTTCAGGCTTTACATAAAAACTCATGACAAATGCAGTGCTGAACGCCGCAAGTAATTTCTTAATTCTCCAACACTAAACTATTTGACGAGAAACCTGGACCAAGGCCTAAATTAACCAAATTATCTTGCCTTAATTTCTTTACATATATTGATTGGCAAAAAAAAAAAAAAAAAACCTAGCCGGTCGGCCCATTCCATATGGTCAGACATGAGCCTGAATAAACAAAAATACCCCTAAATTAACCTAGAAATGACTAGACCACAAGCTAGCAGTTTGTAATCACAGGCACACAAAAATATTTTTATTGGTTGCATGCAGGTTTGTATTGTTTTTATTGGTGAGGAAAACATATGAATAATCACTAGACTCACTAATTGTTGGGAGAATCATTGCTCCGTGTCCTCTTGTTAATTAGGTTAGCTACCATTACTCCTCTCATCGTCAAGTAAGTCATGTGATATTAGATGAACATGTGTTTAAATATCCCCACAATAATTAACTCATAATATCTTTTTCACCATCACACCGAATTATTTTTCTCACTCATCTCATATTTTTCTTTCTTTTTATTTTCTCCTCTCTAATCCACTAACTTAATTATTAGAAGGTCCGTAATTACATAAAAAACTTTTTTTTTTTCAGGAAAGCACTTAAACCTAAAATTAGTTATGAAAAGTCCAATATCTCTATAAAGTTTCAACGATTTCATTATATGTGCGCGCGCTTGTATTCCCTTTTAATTCAATACCAAGCTAAAATTATACCATCCATTTCATCAAATTTTTTTCGTTTCCTAAATAACCATCAACTTTTATCTATCGGTAAACTTTCACAAATTTTGAAAAACTCTCTGCATGTAATTTTGAATTTAAAATAAAAAAACATTATCTCAAATTAAAAACTTAAGTTGTTAGATGAGATTTCAAAATTATATTATACTCTTTAATACATTTTCGTTAGTAAAATCTTTTTGAACTAGAAACTTACACATACCCATCGCTATACTATGTTATATTTAATCATTTAATTTTAACTAGAAAAGAGAATAAAGATGGTGGGTTTTAAACTTGTAATCATTTTATCTCAAGACTCTAATTCTACATCAAAAAATCATTTCAACAACAAAAAACAAAAACTCAAACTGTTAGATTAAGTCTCAAAATAGTTTTATACTACTCTCTTACACTTGTTTAGAAGATAATATTTGCCTTTTATTTATTTATTTTCCTCAAATATTATGTTGCACTAAAAGACTAAGTTTTCTAGCTACAATATACTATTTAACCTACTAGGAGAATCAATTATCAAAGATGAACTAGTTTAGTTATTAGAAAAGACCAATTATATACTGTGTAACACTCTCAAATTATAATGTTATGAAATCTCAAACATTTCTTTACTAATGTCAAGTATTGAATAGTATGTCTAAGATTATGAGATTTTTTTTTAAAAAAATTCGGCAGAGTTTCCTTTGTTTTATGATGTTACCAAGTTATCGACTACACTTCATTCAATCACAATACTCAAAACTTTCACTTTGATTCAACCATCCTGGATCATATCCCATCTCATCAAATAATATTTCACATAACTATACTTCATTGTATTTTCTCAACCTTACATCATCAACAAATAACACATTAACTACAAACAATTATAAACTCAAAAGATTCATATTGAACTAATTATTATATTAACATGCATTCATCTTCTACACATGCAAGATTATAATTACTAATTTTCTTTATGAATAGTTTAATAATATTAGTTCCTTACTCATACATTTTAAATGTATAAGTATCAAAAGCAAAACATATTCAGAATACATATATTATAATCTACATATAATACAAACTACATATAAAGCAAATATATTATATTCCACAAAATAAACAGATTAAATCACAAAGCCCATATTTAAAGCTCCGCATCACCTCGTGAAAAACTTGTATACATAACATTAATAAGTAATAAGGAAGATAACACATTAAAGATGATAAAGCTATTATATCACAAGTCTTCAAAATTATATTAAATTATCTTTCATCACCAATTTACTATATATCAACCTTAATAACTCATTCATAATTTATTAATCCTATACTTGTAAGA
>Ga0325410_1000480_pt1 | contig 41795 bp, 18 predicted proteins | sample PopdelMetagenome_16_FD_206182 | JGI IMG/M metagenome (GOLD analysis project Ga0325410, IMG submission 206182) | Populus deltoides microbial communities from Bellville, Georgia, United States - Xylem-PdIQD-R3 | ecosystem: Host-associated > Plants > Phyllosphere > Stem > Wood/Secondary xylem...
GAATACATCATCAAACTCCTGCATCAAAGAAACAGCCACACTAGGAATAACATAATCAAGATCGTTAGTGTTAAAATAAGCCTCCTTATACACAAGTAAGATCATTGGCTTATTAGTGAAAAATGCAAATCTGATTTGAGATCCCTTTGCATAAAAATTGGGTTGTTTCTTTAATTTTTCCACACTATTATCATCACACAAGCTTACTTTCTTCACTCCTCGGTTTTTACCTCCACTCTCAACCGGTTTAATTAATGATTTAGGTTTAGCCGAATTTGATGGTTTTCTCTCACCATTGTCCTCGTGTGAATTTTCACTCTTCCCATCCTCACATTCCTTTTTTAATTTCATTTGATCATCATACACTTGTTTTGGAGAAAGAGGTACAAGAGTGATGGTTTTACCATCCTTTACAATAGTGAACCTATTTCTAAACCCATCATGAATCGCTTTCCGATCAAACTGCCATGGACGCCCCAAAAGTAAGTGACTAGCATGCATTGGGACTACATCACACAAAATCTCATCGGAATACTTCCCAATAGCAAACGCAATCACAACCTGCTTAGTAACCCTCACTTCACCACATTCATTCAACCATTGCAATCTATAAGGCCTAAGATGCTTAACACAACTCATATTCAATTTCTTCACAAGAGTATCACTAGCAACGTTAGCGCAACTACCTCCATCAATTATCATGCTACATACCTTGTTTTGGATGTCACATCGAGTGTGAAATATATTTTCCTGTTGCTGATCTATATCATCGTCTTTGATTTGCATGTTCACTGCACACCTTATAACCCAGGCCTCCCCCTCAACAGGATATGCAATCTCCTCATCACTACAATCCACCAAAGGTGGCATCTCTTCAATTTTAGATTTGTCACTTTCATATTCAACCTCCCCATTGTCTCTTCTAAGCATAACTCTTCGGTTTGGACACTGAGATGCAATGTGCCCCTTCCCTAAACACTTAAAGCATTTAACATCTCTATCACGAGTAGGTTGAGATTCAAAACCACCATCACCAATATCATTAACGGCCTCCTCAAAATCCTCATAATCAGCCCACCTTAGCCTTTCGGCCCTACTGCCATTGTTTGCTTTCGGTTTAGCCCCAAGCTTCCTCATATTTTGGGTGCTTGTACCAGCCTCGTTACCATGTTTCTCCACCCTATCAAGTTTGTCACACACATTTCCCATCACAAAATTCATCCTCTCCATCATCTGCATCATGGCTTGCATTTGGAATGTAAGTTCTTGCTTGGGATGGGGTGGTGTGTTGTTTTGGTCTGACATGATAGTACCTGCAAAAATTGGTTAGTGGTAAAAAAAAATTATCCTCACGTCGCTCGTGTTTCGCTCAAACTACTCTTAATATCCTCACACGCTTACACCTCTCGTCTCCCTTTCCTGCAGTTCTTGCGAAACTGAAACCAACACCAAATAAAACCAATTTGGCAGCGCAATCCAAATATAAATGACTCAAGAAGTAATAAAAACCAGAAAACAAGCAAAACAAAACTGTGATGATAGTCTCGCGAGTAGCAAGCGAGTCTATCCGAAATATGAACGAAATTGAAGACTCGAATAATAACAGAAACAAAAATATACAAAATGATGAAAAAACACCCAAATATGTTGGATATGATGAAAATAAACTATAAGAAATGAAAAAAATAGAAAGAAAGTGAATTTCAAAAGTTGACGCAAAACATACTCGTTTACGACGAGTTAAGTCCGAATCTGGAACCTAAAGTAAATAATGTCCAATGGAGTTACAATTTCAGATATAGTGCTATATCAACCCAGATAGACAGAATATAAAGTTTGAGAAATTTACGATAAGGTTTGATATACTGACGCAAAAACGTTATGAATCAAACCTGGTTAGACCCGAATTTGAAACCCAAAGCAAACGATATCCAATTGATCCCAAATTTGATATGTGGTGTGATTAGGAGCCCAGTAATCAGAGTATAAAATTTGACCTAATTTCGAGTTGAGTTGATCCAATTTCTCTTGTTTAATTTTCTGCGGCAGAATCCAATAAACGTCTTTTTGAACGGATTTTTTTTTTGCTTTTCTCTTTTCTCTTTTGTTTTTTTTATGGTACTAATATATTTTGAACAATAATAGAATGAAATAACAAAAAAAAATTTTATATGCTGCAAATTCAAGGAGAAGAAGAAATTGGATACTAAGGAATTTTTTTTTTTTTTTGCAGAATCAACAAGAAACAAAAATTTCAGAAGGATATAACCTGATTAATGGAGCCAAACTTTGATACCAAATGATGCGAACCTTGTGATCACGTGGTCATGCAACCCACACACAAAGACACCAATTCCCGGAAAGCCAAGTAAATCAGGTTTGATAGGAGTGTGACATAAAGATAACTTGTACCTAGGCACCAACACTATCGGAAACGGAGACCCCCACCCAACGAATATTGATTCGTGAACGAGAAGTATAAGGATGATGCCACGAAGACAATTGTTCTTCGATATGTCCTTTTCAGTTCTTTAGAGAACCAAGGAAGGGAGATTATCCCATCAACACACAATAAGTGCTGCAAGAAGTTTATTGATTTGAAAATAACGTGACCTTACATGTTTGGTTATGTCTTTATTTATACTGACTCTAGACTTAAGAAAACCCTAATGGACCCCCTTTAGGTGGACTTATATGAAGCCCACTTACAATTAACCCAAATAAGTAATAATAATCCAAAAACTAAGAAGAAAATAATAAAAATAATAAAATTCCAAAAATTATCATGCTAAATATGCTAGAATCAGATTTGTCACTCTTAAGAAGTCCCAAATAAACTAGGAGAAATCTGATTTGGAAAATTTGTGTTGCTGCCCCCCCTTGATGTCCTTGATTAGCTTGGATTTCCTTGTTTAACTAGAACAAATAAGAAAAAAAATTTCCTCCTTTGTTGCTGATTTAATTACTTTCCTTCCTAAGTTAGAAAAAGCATTAAATAGTCCTCCTCTCTTTAGGAATAAGATATGGCCAACTTCCTTACTTAATTAGGAGAATAAATTGCTGACTTTTTATCCTTGTAGCATTAGGAAAACAAGCCTAACAAGGCTGGTATTGGGCCGGACACATCAACCCCTTGTTCCACATGAATTGGGCTCTTCTTGGACCTGAACTAGATGAATTAAAGGCTGCCCTTCATGCTCCTTAAATGTCCCAAGCCCCTCTAGGTCTATTTTGCTCCATATGTTCTGAACAAGCCCATTCAATGCTTCTTTAAGCTTCTTTGCCCTAGCTAATTATGCCAACGACCCATTGAAGGTGCCAATTGGGCCAATCACAAGAGCTAGGGCAAAGAAGCTTAAAGAAGCATTGAATGGGCTTGTTCAGAACATATGGAGCAAAATGGACCTAGAGTGGCTTGGGACATTTAAGGAGCATGAAGGACAACCTTTAATTCATCTAGTTCAGGTCCAAGAATAGCCCAATTTGTGTGGAACAAGGGGTTGATGTGTCCGCTTAATACCAGCCTTGTTAGGCTTGTTTTCCTAAAGCTACAAGGATAAAAGTCAGCAATTTATTCTCCTAATTAAGTAAGGAAGTTGGCCATATCTTATTCCTAAAGAGAGGAGGACTATTTAATGATTTTTCTAACTTAGAAAGGAAAGTAATTAAATCAGCAACAAAGGAGGAAATTTGTTTTCTTATTTGTCCAAGTTAAATAAGGAAATCCAAGCTAATCAATGACATCAAGGGGGGCAGCAACACAAATTTTCCAAATCAGATTTCTCCTAGTTTATTTTGGAACTTCTTAAGGGTGACAAATCAGATTCTACAATATTTAGCATGATAATTTTTTGATTTTTATTATTTTTATTATTTTCTTCTTAGGTTATTATTACTTATTTGGGTCAATTGTAAGTGGGCTTCATATAAGTCTACCTAAGGGGGGTCCATTAGGGTTTTGATAAGTCTAGAGTCAGTATAAATAAAGACATAACCAAACATGTAAGGTCACGCTATTTTCAGATCAATAAACTTATTGATGCACTTATTGTGTGTTGGTAGGATAATCTCCCTTCCTTGGTTCTCTAAAGAACTGAAAATGACTTATCGAAGAGCAACTGTCTTCGTGGCGTCATCCTTATACTTCTCGTTCGCGAATCAATATTCGTTGGGTGGGGGTCTCCATTTCCAATAGTGCTAGTGCCTAGGTACAAGTTATCTTTGTGTCACACTCCTATCAAACCTGATTTACTTGGCTTTCTGGGAATTGATGTCTTTGCATATGGGTTGCGTGATCACGAGGTCGCATCATAACCTATTAGGGCCCACATCTATATTGAACTTATATTGCCTCATGAAGGCATCAACTAAATGCTTCCATTTTTTAACATCGATATTGTTCAACCGTATATACCAAGCGAGGACAGCGTCACTCAAGCTGTCTTGAAAGAAATGAATCAGCATTTTCTCATCATCAACCACCTCAGCCATTTTGTTGCAGTATGCTTTGAGATGAGTTATATGGCATTGAGTTCCCGTATATTTGACAAATTCTGGCACTCTAAAGTTTTTGGGAATGACAAAGTTAGGCACCAAACACATCTCAGCAGCCTTTATAGGATCAGATAGGTGAATTCCCTCAAATGCCCTCAACCTTTGCTCTAGGGCAACTAATTTGTTCAGACCATCTTCTTTTACCATCTTGCTCTTTTGAGATTCCTTTTCTGTAAAATCAATGGAAACGACATTCTCATGGGGTATGCTGTTGAAAATGCATGGCTTGTTGAAAATCAGATGACAACCCATTTGCCCCCAGATTCAGTGGATTGAAGGGATTTACGAACATAGGTTTAGGTTGAGTTATATGTGTTGCTTTTCCGAATTTGTCTCTCAAGGCCTGTTCGAGTAGACTAGCAAGCCTTGCGACTTCTTCTTTAAGATTGTCCACCTCTTTTTGGTGTTGGGCTTCCAACTGGGCTCTTTCTTCGTTTTTCATTTGTCTTTTTCTTAAATGATTGTTATAGTTAGGTTTCAATGGGGAACCTATATTTCAACCCGTAGATGTAGATCATGCAATTTATGCAAAAATGTTGGTTCAATTAAAAATACGTATGAAATGCGAACTTGCCCTTCACAGGGTGATAACCTAATAGGAAGATCCTAATTGTTGAGTGCATCAAGGGGTTGGTCATTATCTAGTTTCAAAGGGTCTCTCGCATGCTTAGTGATCGTCCTTGAAAAGTCGATATGAGGCTTACAAGTAGTGCAAAGATAAAGGCCCTAAGTAATATCAATTTGGCATATCAACCACTTCCAAGTAAACAATCAAGCGAAAGTTGGATGGTTTCACAAGTCTTACCTAGGCTAAAGCTGTTGGGGTACCGTTACTTCCCTACGTATCCTAGATTTTAAGGTGTGTGCTCTTAACGTGATGCATGACAATATAAACAAGGATGCATGCTAAAACAGTAAATGCAAGAAAAATAAACAAATAAACACAACATAACAAACATTATAGCAATTGACAAACAAAAGGCAAAGTTTAGTCCATTAGTCCCTAGTGGATTCGCCATTCTGTCACACCCGACATTGCGGCAGCCTTAAAAATAAATCTTTGGAAAGAACAGATTTCTAGCATCTTATTCTTTGATGGGGAATGGTCTTATTTAAGGAGTCGCCACTTAGTATTATGGTCAGTAGGAACCCTGACTGGTTAGCAGATATTATTACCCCTTAAACGTCTTGCCTGAGGTGGCTGCATTGTTGGTTTTATCATAAATTGCTAACATTTTGTTGGTTTATGCTATGATGGTTTGCATGTAATATTCCTGACTCTGGCACCAGTGAATATTCAACTACGGATACTTCCAACTCTGGCGTTAATAAATATTGCGTAGCTATAAAAACGAAATAAATTTAAATCAGTATTTTTTATTCCTGACTCTGACATCAGTGAATAAACAAATAAAATAAATTTATTTTTACATGTGCACAATTTTTTTTTATGTAGCTAAATAAAATACAATGAAATAAATTTGAATTAGTATTTTTATTCCTGAACTCTAGCGTCACTGAATAAAAAAAATAAATTCATATTTATATTTTTTTAATTTTTTTGGGCGCTAGACCCAGCCAACCCGGCCAGGTCACTGGCCCAAGCCAGTGACCTAGCTAGGCCCAAACAAATAAGAGGCACGCATGGAGTATCTCCACACGTGCATGCACAGTGCGAAGGTAATTAATTTACCTTCGCACAGTGCAATGCTCCTCTCAAAATAAGGCAAAGAAAAACGAAAGGAAAAACTAGCTTACTTGGTATGCCAAAGACGATGAAGCCGACAGTGATACTCCTTCTGAGTGATTGGGCAACACTTAGCAAAGGACCCATTTCAAACTTCCCTTATGTTCTTCTGGCTTTGCTTCTTTGGCTGCTACTAACTTGGTGTAGTGAAGCTAGAGACAAGCGGCTGAACTGATCAACGCCGGCAGCTCCTTTATTTTTTATTTGCTTGCACTCTAGGGACGGAGATAAAGCAGAGCACCCTAGTTCTTGCTCTCCTCGACCTTCTCTCCTTTTCTTCTCTCTGAATTTATGCTTTTTTTTTGCTCTGTTTTCCCCTTTGTTTTTTTTTTCGTCTGTGAATTTGTGCTCTGAAGATAAAGGCGAAGCTGGGGTACGTCTTTTTCTCTAGTTTTTCTTCCCCTGTTTCTGTTTCGTTTTCTTCTCCTCTCCTTGTTGAGGCCTTTCTCTGGCTTTTATAAAGCCAGAGAAGGTGTTGTGTCCCGGCCTCCAGAAATGGCGGGCATTATGGAGGCGAGAGATCGTGGCTTCAGGAATGGCATCGTGGGCATAGTGGCTGTGATCTGCTGAATCTTCCCCTGGCCATGATCTGTTGAATTTCCCTGTTAAACCGGCTTCCTACGCGTGAAACGAAGGAGATAATGAACAATGCTTTGGGCATCTGGTTTTCACTTTGGTTCCTAAACAGTTTAAACTTAACAATTGGGATCCTAATCAGTAATAATTGATTTCTAATTGTGCCCTTGGGTTAATTTCAATTAAATCCATGAATTTTTTTAATTAATTAAATAAAAGTTTAATTAAGTCCGCAAACTTATTAATTCTTCTGATTTCATTAATTAAACTAATCCAAATTTTAATTAAATTTCCAAATTTATTAATTCTTCAATTTCTGATCAATTTACTCTCAAATCTGATAATTTCATCCCTGAACTTTGAATTTGTGTTGTTTTAACCTCATTCTCAAATATATTTTTATATTTATTCAAAAATTAGGTTATGACAAATATCATTAGTCTCCCAATATCAAGTTAGACTAATCAATTTAATTCAAGTGTTGATATCAATACAACCGATTGATATCATTAATTATTCCTACTTCCAAAATAGTTAATCAACTCTTAACCAAATTTGGTTTACCATTAAAGTTGATGTTTCTTGACATCATTAGACTCCTTACTCGGAGTAGCTAATCATACCAGAAATGGTTGTCGTTGTCGATACCAATGTGATCTATTGATATAAGTCTATTGAAGGGAAACGAACCAGTTCTCCTTCTAAAGCCTTCAAAACTACCCATCATCGAGAAAATGATCAATTGTCCTGTAGGGTTTGTCCCGAACCCCTTGCATAGCTGGAGTTCTAAAACTCCAAATTAAGCAAGATTAACTTCCTTGGATAGATAACCTCTAAGGTTATAATTTCTATGAGATACCTAGTCCAAATCCCTCTATTTTCATGCTCGAATTCTCTCTGGAAAACCAAGAGATGAAATTGTCTAGTTTTGTCGACAAATTCCGTAACATTCACGCATTACCATTTTAACTTATCTTTATTCAAAATCAATTCCTTGACATGTTATATACAGTAAAATGTTACCAAAGACACCTTTTAAAAACTAGTTTACCTAATTTATCATCATTTTGCAACTTATCACAATTGAACACAATTCTCTCACTTTCATTAACTTATCAATCAACACTCTTCTCAACCCTCTCTAACACCTTCATGCATTCTCATCATTTTAATTCATATAAACATATACCATCAAGCTAAGGATTCATATAAAGCATCTTTCCTCTTATTACATCAATGACTAGCCATACACTTAGCAAGGGACTACTAAGTTCTTTTCAAAATCATCAGTTATATTTCAACTTATTTTGATCTTATTACATCTCACAAACATCAAGTTAATTCAATTTTTTATTTCCCCCAAAATTCATCATGAACCCTAACCTCAATTTGATGAAAACCAATTGGAACTTAAATATTGCAAGAACTTGTTAAATGGATGTTGTGACACCTTACCAAGGAGTAATCCAGTTTCCAAGTGCTAACAAATAAAGGATTGCCACCTCTTCTTTCTTGTTTGCTACTGCCGCCCCTTCCCTCTCACTCTATCCCCAAATTTTTCGTTTAAGAACTCTCTAAATCTAAGTGATTTTGTTGCCTAAATCCTTTAGTATCACTAACTCTCTTCTTTTCCTTGTTTTTCTCTAGGTTTCTCAAGGATTTTTCAAGCAAAAATGGAGTTGTCTCCTCTCTTCTTTCTCAATCCTCCCCATGGGTGGCTGCACCCAAGCATTTTCTAGGAAACAATTATCAAATTTCCACTATGTCTCTTTAAATAGTAACTTTTATAGTTATTTGGTATTATTTTTCATGTCCCAGTATATTTTTAATACCGATTTTCAACATGCGATATCGAAATTCATTAATTTATACCCTAGTACCTTTCTTTACTCATAAACCACTTCTATTAAAATTTAATTCATATTTTGAACCTTTTTTAATTTTTCGAGCATTTTCGCACATCTATATTAAAAATTTGTTCGCTAACCATTTTTCCAAATCTCAAAGGTCTATATCCGAATCCTGCAAGTATCAAATCCTCAATTTTTGTATTTTATTTGTTTAATTTTCTTTTACATTTTCTTTAGAAATTTTATGGAACTCCTAAGTTGTATCGGGTTTACATTTCTTAATCAAACATTTACAAGAAATGATTTTGGATCATTTTTGTATCCTTACCTTTTATATATACATATATTTGTGTCCCATTTATCAAAATTCACACATCATTCATTTTACTTTCTTTACTCAATTTAAAACATTTCTTCAATTTTATGTCGAATTTATACCTGCTAGGACAATCATAGGTAAATACCGAGAATAGCCTTGGTCAATAGTACTTATCAATATAATAAAGGGAAAATTATAACATATTATTATTGATCAGGAATTCTGTATAAGAAATTGTATTAATTGATTATAGTTAGAGAAGAACCACCTTTGTAAGGAAGGATTCCACATATGTTAATTCCTAAATCATAATATATAACATTGATTGTTGGACATAGGTTGAAATAAAGTAACGATAATTTTTGTTCAATGAAGATATGAAGTAATGTATTTCAGATAGACATGGTAGAAAGTGATTAATGTGAATTTACTTTGTTAATTGTTAATCTTAACAGTGACTATATGCTTTATAACTATTTTGTACCATAATTATTTTTTATGCGCTTACATCAAGTTAATTTGTAACATGGCCATCAAATGACCATGTTATCTAGCAATCTAATAATATGCACCTTGAAAAAAAAAAGGCATAACTTTGTGATGTAGATATCCAAATTAATGATATGTAAATTACGGTGTGTTTGTTAAACTTGATTTCAAGAACACAATGAACATGTATTGATGCGAACCTCGTGATCACGTGGTCACGCAACCCCTACACAAAGACACCAATTCCTGGAAAACCAAGTAAATCAATTTTGATAGGAGTGTGACATAAAGATAACTTGTACCTAGGCACCAACACTATCGGAAACGGAGACCCCCACCCAACGAATATTGATTCGTGAATGAGAAGTATAAGGATGACGCCACGAAGACAGTTGTTCTTTGATAAGTCGTTTTTCAGTTTTTTAGAGAACCATGGAAAGGAAATTATCTCCACAACACACACTCACAAAGTGCGGCAAATAAGAATTTTTATTAATCTAAATTGTCTAATCTTACATGTCTGGTTATGCCCTTATTTATAGTGACTCCAAACTAAAATAAACCCTGATGGACCCCTTATGTGGCTTATATGATGCCCACTTACAATTAAACCTAAATAATATAAATAAACCCTAAACTAAGAAGAAAATATTAATAACAATAATAAATCCGAATTTAATATCCTAAATATAATAGGAACATATTTGTTGCCCTTTAGAAGTCCCATATAAGCTAGGAGAATCAAATCTGAAGGTAGAATTAATTCTGAAATCTTCTTTTTTTTTTTTTAGCTAGGATGAATAAGGAATCTTTGTAAGACAAGGATTCTAAAACATTTATGAATCCTTGCCATACTTGGAAACCATGTTGCAGCCCATTAAAGATCTTTGTATAAATAGGAGATTCCCAAAATAAGCTCCCACATCCTTTTAGGAAAAGAATCCTAGCCAAATAGGAAGTCCATCAGTCAAAAGGAAGTAAATAACAAAATTCGTACAGCCTCTATTGACCTGTATTTCAATGCCTTCCCAAACTCCGATTGACTTGGAATTTTTACACAATGTAGGAAAACATGTCAGGAGATTCTATGTAAAATTTCAGCCTGATCCAACAGTCGAATTGAGAATTATAATTGTTGTCGTAAAACTGGATAATTGCACATTTTACATCAAAATCCGAATTTGACCTTTCCTGGATCGTATCATGGATCTTTCCTTTTTGTAGTACTATCATATGTATATGTATATGTATATGTATATGTATATGTAGTTTATATAAATGCTTAAAGATGCTTGGTTATTGAAATGATAAATGGTATCATGCAATATCAAAAATATTTGAAATTGTATGGGTTACTATAGTTGGTATCAGAGCTCTTGGCTTTGGTCTCAGAGAATCTTATAAGGATTGCCTTTTTCATGATGGTACATACTTGACAAGGAACTCATACTGAACCATCCTCTATACGGAAGGGAAACAAAGACAAGGGTGTTGATAACTAGCAAGAGGAAGATTCTTTAGATGATACCCGTACCAATAGTATCATCTCAGTCTAGGCAGGGAGAATCAATAAGAGTTCAAGAGGATCAAGTCTCGAAACAAATAGAGGGCAAACAACCAATGGGGCCAGGCCTACAAGGAAGAACATAAGTATCCCCTCTAACGAGACAAGCAGGAGTATCCATACCTTATATTGATCCAGAATTTCTAGTACAAATAGTCAAGGCTATAATAAAAGGTATGACCAGTAATACAACTCATGCAAACCCCACTGTACTGACCACACCAACAGCTCTAAAAATTACTACAACATTGATAATGTAGTACTTCTAGTTTGACTAGTTAAAAGCATAAGAGAAATGGGTTATGAACCCTATATGGAAGAGTAGGATGCAAAAATAGCTGGAAGATGGATCTGGAAAATGGAGAAGACAATGATTCAAATTAAAATACATGAAGACTTACAAGTGAATTGTGCTCCATAATTGTTATCTTATAGAGCCATGACATGGTGGGAAACAATTCAGATGAGACGAACTACAAAAACATTAACCTAAAATGATCTCAAATTTGAATTTGAAAACAATTATACTTCAGGTATCATCGTAAGGTGAAAGAATAAGAATTCTTGGCCTTAAAACATGGGGAGATGTCAGAATGAAAAACGATTTCATGATCTCTCATTATTTTCCCTACATTTTATTCCAATTGAGGAACATATGATAGAAAAACTAAAGGATGGCTTTCGTCAAGACTTGAGGCAGGCATTAATTGCCTTACAGCACAAGCATTGAAAACATGCATTAGGGAAGGCCATGAGGGTCAGTATGGGATTGGCAAGAGAAAAGATATTGACTCTTTGCTAATAGGCTATCACTTTCGAAGAAGGGTAAAAATGGTCTGCTTAATTAATTTAAGAAGAAAGGGGGGTATTAGTAGGTTCTCACCAACATACAAGTGGGGGAATGATGGGAGGACGGACACGCCCAAGGGCTAATCCTTTAAGGGGATTCAGTGATTAGAAAAATGTTATCTACCCTCTTTGTGTATGTTGTGAACAAAGACACCCCATCGATTGTTTAGTTTCTCATGACCGATGTTTTATATATAGGGGAGAGGGTCCTAGATGGAGAACTTATTAGTATCTGGGGCAAGGACACTTTGAAAGAGAGTGTCCTCACAAAATCTTTGAACATATACATGCGAAGCAACCAAGTCAGTCACTAACAGTCTATCATAGTGAACAAGCCAGTGAAATCAACACAATTAGGGGCTAATCCTAACCAAGGACATAGAGTGACCAAACCCAAGGGAGAGTCTTCCATATGATACTGAAGATGTTAGAGCAACATCTAATGTAGTTGCAAGTACACTACAAATGAATAATGTAAAGATACATGTTTTATTTGATCTAAGTGCCACTCATTCATTTATAACTAGTAGAATTATTGCCAACCTTGGGAAAAAAATAAAAAGGGTAGAAAAGGGGTTTACACTACAAATGATGTTGTAGAAACAAATAGTGTGTATGTAGGTGTAAAAATTAGCCTAGACAAGTGTGAGTCAGAGGTAGATTTTATATCTTTAGAATTAAATGACTTTGATGTAATTCTAGGCATGAATTGGCTGAGTAAACACAAAGCTCATATAGATTTTTTTTTTGGTAAGTTGACATATGTATTAAAAGAAGAAGATACAAACATTATAAGGGGCATACCCCAGATTTACAATGATAACAGAAACATAAACAACAGATGGCTACAGGCTAGCCACCGACCATAAAACTGAAACCTCACTAGATTCGTTAGGGAAACCAATACAACCAGCTAACTAAAAATTAAGAATCTATGTTATTCACCCTCCAAGCTCGTTGGATCCTTTTGTTGTCATTTGTTGGTACGACATTCCTCATTAAATCAAGCTTATCACGAATGATACATTCGATTTGATTAAAGACCAAATTCGAAGTTCTAGACATTCTAGCAAAGATCCTTGCATTCCGTTCTTGCCATACATGATACACTGTAGCTGCGAAACTCAGTTTACGAGAAAAATTGACGAAACTCTTGCCATCCCAAGAGACAGTAGCCTATCGAATCCATTCATCCCAGCCTTTTATCATATGTCGCATCTGTCACAAACATCCCACTAGATCGCTTTAGTATAGGAGCATTCAAAGAACAAGTGGTTGTGATCCTCATTATGGCGGAGACAGAGTGAGCATCCATTGGGACCATGTATACCAAACCGATGAAGTTTATCTTGAGTTGTGAGTTTCTATTGGACAGCCATCTATAGAAGAAATGAATGTCTTGGAACTGCATTCTTGAACCACACAATGTCATGCCATTCAACCATCTGACGATGACGTCTTAGTTGTTCCCAAGCTACTTTGACCGAGAATTTGTGATTTGGCGAATCCAACCAAACTATCTCATAAAGCTCATATAGATTGCTTTGCAAAGAATGTAATTGTTTAAGGATTAGAGGGTAGAAAAATAACCTTTAGGGGAAAAAGAACAATTATCTTAACCAGTATGATTCGGCTATGACTGCGAGAAAGTTGTTGAGAAAGAGGTGTGTGGGATACCTTACTTATGTGTTGAATTCCGACAAAAGCGAAATAAAGCTAGCTGATATTTCGATTATAAAGGAATTTATGGATGTATTATAGAAGAACTACTTGGATTACCCCCCGAATAAGGGAGATGGGTTCCAAGTGATTTTCTTAATTTTTTTTTAAATCACACTAAAAGAAGCAATCGTAATGCTAAATACATACTTAATTAAAAAAATAGAAGAAAAGGGGCCATAAATTAAAATATTGCGTTCTGGTCTTTTTTTTAATTCAATCCTCGTAAAAGTCTTACTTTTAAACTTTTGATGTCTTGCAAACTTCTTCTTTGAATGTGTACTGGACTCTTGACCGGTTGTGCAACGCACTGGATCGTTTAACTTCAAATGAATGACCAAGCATTCTTTAGGGGGTAATAAATAAAATAAGCAGCAAAGGGCTGTATATATATATTTTTTATTTTCCCCCTATATTTATTTTCCTCTTTGGTTAATTTCTTAGGGGGAAAAAATATTGTATAGATAAAAATATCCTCGTACAATTTAATAATAATAAATAGTCTATATGAATGTACCAAAACACCCCTTAATCAAATACAAACAATTTTTTTTTTGTAAATGTCATAGATGCCACCCCACTATCGTAATAAATAGTGAAATAAGTATGATGCATTTTAGTTTTGTAGCAGCTTGATTCTAAGTGTAGACAGATCTTGACGGTCCAATCCATTAAGTTTCCTGGGAATAATATCACATTTATCTATTCTTATGCCTTTATGCTACCTCTCCATGTAGGGAAAAAGACAGGTCAAAGTTTCCATCAATACCTTCCTAGAAGTACCCCGATCGGACAAACACCATACAAAATGGCTTTGGAAGAACTAAATGAATGGAAAATCCAATTGCAAGAATTACTGGATAAGGGGTTTATACGACCATACGGATCGCCTTGGGGAGCAGATGTATCATTTGTGAAAAAAAAGGATGGCACCCATGGGCTTTCTATAGATTAATTATCATTAGTTAAATAAAGTAACAATGAAGAATAAGTATTCGCTACTACAAATAGATGACTTATTTGACCAATTAGAAGGAGCTAGGGTGTTTTCGAAGATCGATTTAAGATCAAGGTATTACCAGATAAAGATTAAAGAGCAGGATGTACCAAAGAATACTTTTAGAACTCGATACGGACACTACAAAATTTTAGTGTTACCATTTGGGTTGACAAATACTCCAACACTTTTCGTGGATTTGATGAACTGAGTTTTCTAGCCTTACCTGAATAAAGTTATAGTGGTATTTATAAACGACATTTTAGTCTATTATAATTCCTTTAAGAGCATGGATGTCAATTGAGGCAAGTACTGCAAATTTGAAAGAGTCATCAAGTATATGCTAAATTGAATAAATGTGATTTCTGGCTAAAAAAGTAGCATTTTTGGGACATGTCATTTCTTCTGAAGGCATCTTTGTGGATCCTTAGAAAGTTGAAGTGGTCCTAAAAATGGGAAAGGTCAACTACAGTAACTGAAATTTATAGCTTCCTAGGACTTGTTGGGTATTATAGAAGATTCATAGAAGGGTTTTTATTGCTAGCAACCCCTTTGACACACTTAACTAGGAAGCGGGAATTGTTGAAGGAGTGTGAAGGAAGCTTTCAAGAATTGAAAACGAGACTTACTACTAGCCTTCTGCTGACACTTCCATTTAGAACCAAAGACTTTGTGGTTTATAGTGATGCCTTAAGGAAGGGGCTTAGGTGTGTTTTGATGCAACACGTAAAGGTAATTGTTTATGCATCGAGACAATTGAAGACTCACGAGGTCAATTACCCAATGCTCAATTTAGAACTAGCAACTGTGGTATTTGCCTTGCAAGTATGGAGACATTATCTCTACAGATCTTGAGTTCAAATCTTCACAGACCATAAAAGTTTTGAAGTATGCGATAGAAAAGATGGATAGAACTCATCAAAGACTATGATTGTATTATAGAATACCATCCCGGAAAGAATATGGTAGCTGACACTCTTTGTTGCAAAAAAAAAAGTGGCTCTGAGAAAACCACCAGTATGGGATGAACAAACACTAACAAAGTTGAGAAGATTAGGGGCCATGTTGAGCATGAGTTTAGAAGGAATGTTAGTAGCATAACTAAAAGTACAACTGATGTATCGAGAACAAATATTATAAGCACAACAAGGAGATGATGAAGTGTCAAAGATGAGAAATAAAGTAAATACCGAAATTGAAATCCCCTTTTCAAATTGCAAATGATGGAGTGTTAATGATAGGAAGATGTATGTATATGCCTAACAATACGATTATTAAACAGAAGATCTTGTAAGAGGCACACGAGTCTAAATTCACGATACATCCTGGTAGTATTGAAATATACCAGGATCTGAAACAATACTATTGGTGGTCCAACGTGAAAATAGAAGTAGCTAATTATCTGACAAAGTGTGGTATTTTTCAATAAGTTAAAGTGGAGCATCAGAAGCCAATAGAGCCATCGTAGCCCTTGCTAATTTCTGAATGGAAATGGGAGATGATCACTTTGGATTTCTTGCCAGGCCTACCTAAAGGAAAAAAAAAGAAAAGAATGGAGCAATATGGGTCATTGTTGATCGCTTAACTAAATATTCTTTATTTTTGCTAGTAAAAATGACAAATTCAATAGATAAACTAGCCAAAATTTATGTGAATAAGGTTGTATGACTTCATGGAATTCATTGTCTCTAATCGGGATCCCAATTTAACCTCTCGCCTCTAGCCAAGAATACAACATGCTATAGAAACGAGATTAGATGTAAGAACTGCCTTTCACCCACAGATTGATGGCCAATCTGAAAGGGTCATTCAAATCCTGGAGGATTTATTAAGAGTGTGTGCTTTTAGAATTTGAAGAAAACTGGGAGGAACATACAGCATTGGTGGAATTCATATATAGTCATCAAGCAACAATAGGGAGCCCTATAAAAGCTTCCTTATGTTGGGAAGAAGTCGGGGACAAAAAAATATATGGCGCTGAGCTAATACAGATCACAACTAAAAACATAAGGCTAGACAGAAGAACTATGTAGATACTTAAAAGAGACCTCTTGAGTTTAGTGCAGGAGAATTTATATTTATGAAAGTGGCCTTATAGAAGCAAATATTAAGATTCGATTTGAAAGGGAAATTAGCTCTTAGGTTCATTGGACCATTTGAAATCCTGAGACACATTGGACTTGTAACCTATGAAATAAATCTGCCCCCATAATTGGCCAAAGTTCATAATGTATTTCAAGTTTCCTTATTATGAAAAGCTGATATATACCCCTCACAAGTTTTACCCTAGATTCTAGTGGAAGTTAAAGAACATTTAACTCTTGAGGTAAAACCAATAAAGATACTCGATTGGGGTGAGAAAGAACTGCAAATTAAAAAGATTCTCATCATCAGAGTCTTATGGCAAAGCTCACAAATTGAAGAAGAAACTTGAGAGGGGGAATTTGAGATGAAAAAGAAATATCCTAAATTGTTCTTAAACCTAGTATAATATAAAAATGTTAATTTCGAGGATGAAATTCATATTAGGAGGGGAGAATGTAAACCCTGTCAGAAAAATTAAGTTAAATTAAGTTATAGCAGTGAATATAATTATAAAACAAATTGACCCGGTACCCACCCGAGAAAAATATGAGGGAATTGGCCAATGTTAACTTAAAAAAACACTAGGATTAAAAAAATATACAACATCCAAACATGGCCTATCCTTATATAAAAGGGAGTATAAATACATTGGGAGAGAGAAAGAGTGACTTTTCTTCTCCTCATGACCGACTAAAATAGTTATAACATCCTTTTCTTTTATAAATTTCATTAATGAAATTCCTTACATGTCACCTATACAAGATACTTGAGTGAGAGAAGAATAGAGGTGAGGTGAAAAAACCAAAAACATTAAAGTAGTAAGAGGGAGAGGAGGCCAGTTGGAACATCAGTGAAAGAGGAAGGAAAAACCAAAACGAAGGAGAAGAAAATCATCAAAACAATCCCTTAAATTCTATTTAATTTCGTGTGATAAGGATAACCTTTACTCTTGCATTTGTTGTTTTGAATTTATTAGATGATATGGGAGGAGAACCCTAAATGAGGTAACCTATACCTCATGATTGTGAAAGATCAAATGAAGAGATTAGAAAGTTGAGGTATGAATAAGACATTTTTAAATTCTATAACAAAAGAAATTGATAAGATTAGCTTTCGCTAATGGTATCTATGTTGGATAATGGTTAATACATGATAGGATTAGCTTTGGCTAATGGTATTCATGTTAGATAGCCGGGAACAAATGGTAAGATTAGCTTGAAAGTGAGGGTTTTTAGAGGAAGTGAGGCGTGAAAGGGAGAAGTGAAGAAAACTTGGTTTCTTATTACATATTTCTCTTGATTCATCATCTATTAAGAGTAAGTAATGCATCTAAAAGGATTAGATTGTATAAGCATGTGTTATAAGATATATTGAATGTGTTAGTGTTATATGAAGTTGAGTTTATAAGTTTTGGCTATCTCTTTTAATGTTGTTATTGATTAAATGATGTTATTGATTAAATGAGTTGGTTAGTTGATTGATGTAAGATTTATACTTGATAATGTTATAAGGTAGTGAATGGAATTAGTTATCTTGAATGATGAGGAAACATATGAACACACTTAGTTGGTTGTTAAGTTGTTAAGCCAGAAACAAGGCAGTTTTATCATTGGAAAATGAATGAATTTGAAATCTATTCCTTCATATAAGTTGTATTTGTGGATGTTACTTTTCAAATGCAAGAGGTCTTGCTTAAATTGGAGTTATAAAACTCTAGATATGGGGTTAAAACTAAAAAAAGAACTAACTGGATCCTACTTGATAGTTTCCATATGCTTACTAAAATTGGTGCATAGCAATGTATAAATGGTAGAATTAGGTTCATAACCCTTCATAAATGTTGTATCGTATTACCTTTTTAAAAAGACCAACCACGCTTAAAATCGAGTTCTAAAACTCTGGTTATGATTAAAGCATTGAACAATGCTCTGAGGGGACTAAACTAAATTGATGAAAATTGATCAATCTCTAATCTGATACAATCCAGGAAAGGTCAAATTCAGATTTTGATGTAAAATGCATAAACATCCAGTTTCACGGTAAGAGTCCTAATTCTCAATCAAACCGTTAGATCAGGCATAAATTTTACGTGGAGTCTTCTAACATGTTTTTCTATGTTGGGTTAAAATGTCAGGTCAATCGGAGTTTGGGAAGGCATTGAAACACGGGTTAACAGAGGCTGTATAAATTTTGTTATTTACTTCATTTTGACTTATGGACTTCCTATTTGGTTATGATTCTTTTTCTAAAAGGATGTGGCAGCTTATTTTGGGAATCTCCTAATTCTACAAAGATCTTTAATGGGCTGCAACATAGTTTACAAGTGTGGAAGGATTCATAAATGTTTAAGAATCCTTTTCCTACAAGGATTCCTTATTCATCCTAGCTACAAAAAAAAAAAAAGATTTCAGAATTAATTCTACCTCAGATTTGATTCTCCTAGCTTACATGGGACTTCTAAAGGGCAACAAATTTGATCCTATTATATTTAGAATATTAAATTTGGATTTATTATTGTTATTATTATTTTCTTCTTAGTTTAGAGTTTATTTACATTATTTGAGTTTAATTGTAAGTGGGCATCATATAAGTACACATAAGGGGTCCAATAGGGTTTATTTTAGTTTGGAGTCACTATAAATAAGGGCATAACCAAACATGTAATGTTAGACAATTCAGATTAATAAAACTTCTTGTTTGTCGCACTTTGTGTGTGTGTGTGTTTTGGTGAGATAATCTCCCTTCCATGGTTTCTAAAGAACTGAAAAACGACTTATCGAAGAACAATTGTCTTTGTGGCGTCATCCTTATACTTCTCGTTCGTGAATCAATATTCATTGGGTGGGGGTCTCTGTTTTCAATAGTACTGGTGCCTAGGTACAAGTTATCTTTGTGTCACACTCCTATCAAACCTGATTTACTTGGCTTTCCGGGAATTTGTGTCTTTACGTCCATTTATAAAACCATATTGTAATTATGTCAAAATTGATATTGTGGTTATTTAGAGTGAAATGGCACAATATATCAATTTTCAACTCATTTGCACATCTTTTGGTTTAGATTTCAAATTCAGGTTTTAAAGGGGCTGATTCGTGTCAGTTTGGTGTTTATATATCAAATCAATTCGGAATTAAATCAAACTTGATATTCTGGTTTAGTGGAGTGAATTCACACAAAATATCAAATTTAAGACCATTTGAAAGTTGTTTGGTTTAAGGTCCTTTTTTTTTTTTATCTAAAGGGGTTTTTGTTACGTTCATCAATTGAAAGTCCATGTAATTTTAGGTCAGTTTTCAGTCCTCATTGTGTCTTCTTATTTCCTTTACTATCATTAGCTTTTGTTTTAGGTTCTGATGTAAAAAAAATATAAAGGGAGTATTACAATCAGGATTTCATGTATTATGATGAGGTTTTATGACAAAAGAAGAGGAGGATTCAAAAGGAGATATGGTATCAAAGGGAGAGAAATAATGAGATTAGTGTTCTTAAAAAGAAAACTAAGAGTCTATGTCGTATTCTAGGGGAGATGCAGCAAGAACTTGATGTATTAACGACATTAGTCAATGCCCAGCAAGCTTCAAAAAGAGAGGAATAAAAAAGCTGCAAGCAAGAACCAAGGAAGGGGAGAGTACCCTATCAACACACACATAAAGTGCAGCAAACTAGAAGTTTTATTAATCTGAATTGTCTAATTTACATGTCTAGTTATGCTTTTATTTATATTGACTCTAGATTGAAACAAACCCTAATGAACCCCTTGTGTGGACTTATATGATGTCCACTTACAATTAAACACAGATAATATAAATAAACCCTAAACTAAGAAGAAAATAATAATAACAATAATAAATCCGAATTTAATATCCTAAATATGATAGGATCAGATTTCCTGCCCTTTAGAAGTCCCATTGATATGGTTAAGCCTTGTGATACGCTCCAAACAAGGTCAGATTCGGATTTTGGTGTAAACTTTTCTACATTCTAATTTTACACTATTGAGCATAACTTCAAATCCAACTGTTGGATCGAGTTGAAACTTTACCAAATGATTCTAGAGGTTTTTATCTATGTTGGGGGTAAAGGTTCAGGGAATTGGAGTTCGGAAAGGACTAGCGATGAGGTCAAAAAAGGTTGTACGTATTTTGTTATTTACTTCATTTTGACCTGTGGACTTCCTATTTGGTAAGGATCCTTTTTCTAAAAGGATGTGGCAGCTTGTTTTGGGAATTTTCTAGTTCCACAAGAATCTTTAATGAGCTTAAACATAATTTTCAAGAGTGGTAACGATTCATTAATGTTTCAAAATCCTTTTCTTATAAGGATTCCTTATTCATGCTAGCTACACAAGAAAAAAGAGTTGGTGCTATTTAATGACAGATTTGTTATTTTCTTTCATGTTTGGGCTTAATTAAAACTTTTTTTTGAGTTAGAATCCAAGGCTTGTTTGGATCTTATGGGCTTTTCAGTTTAGGGTTTTTTGGTCAGTTTTGTAAGTGGGTCAATTTAGCCCGCAAAAGTAATTCATTGGGGTTAATTTTTCAAGAACTATTTAAACTCATGTAACCAAAATTTTTGGGAGCCATTAATGAATATTACTTCTGAATTCTTCAGTTCTTGCGTGTGAGTTGCATGACCATGTGATCATGAGGTTCACATCATTTCATCTAGTTTTCTATTTTTTTTCCATAAAAAAATACATTGAAATGATATAATTTGACAATATTTGATATTTTCATCATTTCAAAAATTTATAATGATAGTATTTTTTCAATTAAATCAAATAAACAGTAATGGTTAGAAAACAAATAAATTAACCAAGAAACCAAATTGGTTGGATTTGATTCATTAATATAGTGATCAGTCAATATTTGATTTTAGAGCGTGCTCTGCCGATTCTATATTGATCCAATCCTATTATCCCATCAGGGTATTCTGGGTGTCGCAATACAATTTCAACTCCTCACGGTAATAAACAATACAAGAATGCAAGGGTGGGTATAACCTGACCATGTCACTGTACCAACTTGCTTATAGATATTCTATCACACTATAATCCCTGCACTACACCATTATATAGTGGACTCCTCTCATCTTGTACCGATCTAAAGATAGTAGTAATAGTCATTTACTTTGATTTATAGTATTAATTATTTTAGTAAGGTCAAGAGCATCCACTAATGAATTAGATCTATGCATTATGTGTGGCACATTAAGAATGGTGATTGATGGTATAGTTGCAACTTTAAGTAAAGAAATGAGCTTTCCCCAACTAATTTCTGATGCAATTATTTTTTTAAAATGGGGTTATAAGGACCTATCTGCTTCCTCCAAAGTTATGACCATAAATTTTGTAGTATTATATATTAATGATTCGTCAACTACATATAGTTGGTGGACTTAAAAAGTGAATTTTAGGCCATATTATTCCGTTGCTCGTGTTGATTGATATTTTTACATACCTAAACATTCTCAAAATCCATTAGCATGCACGAGATACTTGTCTCCATTATGTTGTGGAATGGATTAAGTATTTTTCTGGATATTAAAAATATTTAAGAGTTATTAATACAATTTTTTGATAGAAAAAACTTAAAATTATATAAGGATTGACTTGATATTACTTAATCAACTTGACAGATCTAAAAACAACCCAAATAACTAAGAAAAATATAGTTTAGCTAAAAATATCAAGAGATCTTTTTTTAATTATTAAAATAACAACGTATTAGATCAACTCAAGATCAACTTGAGTTAATTTGTCAAATTTATTACTCAGATCATAAGACCCTGATAACCTTCAATCAATTCTCAATCAACCCAATTTTGAATGATAAAATCAAATAAAAATGGACTAAAAGAATGATCTGAGTCAAATCAGGTTCACTTGTTTCCCGGGTGAGGAGATTGGGATAAAATTTGAAAAAAATCAAAATATAAGGTGTGAAATCGAAAAAAAAATTCTAAATTCTCAATCAACTCAATGTAGAAGAATGAAATTGAAATAAAATAGAAAACAAATCTTAGTCAATTAGGCTAACCTGTAGAACTCATGACCTGGATCATGAAACCATCCTAATGTTGAAATATGAAGTTGAGAAAAAACATTTAAAAAACAGAAAAAAAAACTCGAGACAACATGGATAACTCGCGACATGAGTCATAAGACCAGAATAACTCCATTGAAAGTAAATCGACATGAGTCATAAGACCAGAATAACTCCATTGAAAGTAAATCGACATGAGTCATAAGACCCAATAAACTTAATGTTGAAGGATAAAATTAAAAAAGAAAAGTTGAAAACTAAAAAAAAAGTTCTCATTTTTTTTTAGTTTTAAGGGCCAAATTATAAAAGGCCTTGGCATTTCACTATAATAGAAATGTCAAGACCTTTTAGTATATTTACTAAATAATTACTCGCGCTACGCTGTGGGTCGAATTAAATTTTTTCCGGACATAAAAAATATCCAGGTGTTGTTAATGTGTTTTTTAGTAGAAAGAATATTAAAATTATTTAAGGATTTACTTGATATGACCTAGTCAACTTGGCACGTACAAAGACAACCCGGATGACCAAGAAAAATATAGTTTAACTAAAAAAAATCAAGACATCTTTTTTTAAGTATTGAAATGACAAGATATTAGATCGACTCAAATTAACTCAAGTTATGATACGGTTCAGCCTTGTGATACAACCCAAGCAAGGTCAAATTTGGATTTTGGCGGAAATTTTCTACCGTTCAGTTTTACGCTATTGAGTAAAACTCCAAATCCAACTGTTGGATCGAGCTGAAACTTTACCAGAAGATTTCAGAGGCATTGGTCTATGTTAGGGTAAAGTTTCAAGTGAATCAGTGTTCAGGAAAAACTTGTGATATAGGTCAGAACAGGCTGTACGAATTTTGTTATTAGTAATCCTTTTGACTTGTGGACTTTCTATTTGACAAGGATCCTTTTCTAGCAAAGATGTGGGAGCTTGTTTTGGGAATTTCCTAGTTCCACAAGGATCTTTAATGAGCTGCAATATAATCTCCAAGCTACACAAGGAAAGAAGGGCTAGTGGTATTTAATGACAAATTAGTTATTTTTATTATTTTCTTTCATGTTTGGACTTAATTAATACTTTGTTTTTCAACTAGGATTCAAGGCTTGTTTGGATCAAGTTATGGGCTTTTCAGTTTAGGGTTTTTTGGTCAGTTTTAAATGGACCTTATATAAATCCACATAAGAGGTCCAAGGGTTAATTTTTCAAGAACTATTTAAACTCATTAGAGTTTTTAGGTCAGTTTTGTATGTGGGTCAGTTCAGCCCATAAGGATAGATCCATTATGGTTACTTGTAAGAACTATTTAAACACATGTAACCTAAATTTTGGTAGGCTTTGATAAAAATTACTTCTGAATTTTTCAGTTTTAACGTGTAAGAGTGATTCTTGCATTCTTCAGTTATTGAACGAACTGAATCTGACTTATCGAAGATTAACTAGTTTTGTGACGTCATTCTACTCATTCCAATAGGTTGGTGTCTTGAGGTAGGTTTTCATTGTGTCACACTCCTATTAGACATATTTCGGCTTTTCATGATCAGATCTCAATCTTGATTGTGGGTTGCGTGACCACGAGGTTCGCATCAGGTTAACTTGACAAATCTGCTACCAAGGTCATGAGACCTTAATAACTTTATAGAAAGCAAAAAAAAAAATTATTCAACTCAATTCTCAATTAACCTAATTTTAAAGGAAAAAAATAATAACCTGAGTCAACCCAGATTAACTTGTTAAACTTGGGTGAGGAGACTGGGATAACTCCATAGAAAGCAAATTGAAAGAAAATTCTAAAGTCCAATTCATAGTCAACCCAATGTTGAAGGATGAAATTGAAACAAAATTTAATTTTAAAACAAAACTCGAGTCAACAAGACTAACCCGTAGAACTCTTGACCCAGGTCATGAGACCATGATAACTTCATAGAAAATAAATCAAGAAATAATTATGATTATGAAGTCTAATTCTCAATCAATCCAATTTTGAAAGCTAAAGTTGAGAAAAAAAAACAAATTAAAAAAGAAAGAAAGCAAATTAGGGTTAAATTTAACCCGTAAATCTTGTGACTCGTGTCAGAAGACCAGGATAACTTCATATAAAGCAAATTAAAACAAGTTATGAAGTCTAATACATAATAAACCTAATTTTAGAGGATTTAATTTTTTAAAAAAATTGAAAGCTAAAAAAAAATCAATTTTTTATTTTATTTTTGAAAACCAAATTGTAAAATGTCTTGTTGTTCATTACTATAGTAAAATGCCAAGGTCTTTTAGTATATTTGCTAGCCTTGGTGCTCGTGCTTCGCCGCGAGGTCGGACTATTTATTTTTGTAAAAAATGATGTTCAAGTATCGAGATCGGGTAAAAAAAGAACATTAAAAACCGGTCATGATATATGTATAAAAACGGTAATTAGGGTTAAGCCAACACGGGACACTTCGCCAAGCCCGCGATCCAGGTTATATAATTGGAATATCCTAATAAAAAAAAGAATTATAAACCCCTTTTAAAAATATGTTAACGTTTTAAATCTGTGACCCGAGTCATTAGACCTTAGACCTAAAGCATCTAATCTAAACAAATCATGAAGTCTAATTTCCAATAAATTAAATATTAAAGGATAAAATTAAAATAAAATATTTCAATCACACTAAAAAATTTTAAAAAAATTACAATTCAAAGAATAAGGATCAAAATCATTATTGCTAATAATATTATCATTATTACCATTATCATTATAACCACTATTATTACTTTTATCATTATTAAAATTACTATTATTGTTATTACTATTACTACCATCAGCACCACCACCATCAACACCATTATTATTATTATTATTATTATTATTATTATTATTATTATTATTATTATTATTATTATTAGTACTACTACTACTACTACTAACATCAATATTATTATCACAACTATTAATATCATCACTATTATTATTGTTATTGTTACTATCACTAATTATTATTATTATTATTATTATTATTATTATGATCATCATCATCACCAAAATTATTACTATCATTAATATTATTATTACAACTATTAATATTATCATTATTATTATTACCATTATTATCACTATTAGTAGTGGTAGTAGCATCATTGTTACTACTACTACAACTACTATTACTCTTATTATTATCACTAATTTTTTTTTATTATTATCAACAATAATATTATTATCTTTATCATTATTTTTATTATTATTATCACTACCACAACCACCATCACGACTATTATTTTTTAATTAGCATCATCATCATCATCATCATTATTGTTGTTATTAATATTACTATCACTATTAACATCATCATCATCATTGAGAAAATAAAAACCATGAACTTGATTTGAAAAATAGAACTGAACAGTATAAAAATATCACCACCACCACCACTATTATTATTATTATTATTATTTATTTATTAGCATCACACCACCACCACCACCACCATTACTATCACTACTACTACTACTATTACTAAAAAAATAAAAGCCATTAACTTGATTTGATGGATGGAATTGAAAAATATAAAAATGTTTACAAAAGGACAAGAAAAACAATAAAAAATCAAAAGAAAAGGGACTAAATTGGAATCATTATTATCATTGAAAAAACAAAAACTATAAAGGATAAAATTGAAAGCCATAAAAAATTTGACAAAAAGGCAAATGACAAAAATAAGAAATTAAAAGTAGAAAGACTAAATCGAAAAAATTATCTATACAAATTAAAAAGCAAGGGTTTAATTGAAAAAAAAAACCATTAACAAAGGGGAAAATTAAAAAAAATACAGAAATGAAGACTAAAAAGATCAAATTTGAAATATCAATAACAATGAGGACCATAATGTATTTATTCGGATAGGAGAAAGAAATGAAGGGGGAAAAAAGAAAGGGTCATCAGCGTTAAACAATCAACATATGGACACCACGCGCCACTCCAAATGGAAAAGGAGATGACGAGGAATAACATGAGATGATGGGCGCTCATTTTTTAACACTAGAAGCCAAAATATGCGGGCGACTCTAATGTGTTGGCGTGTGAACTAAATGCGCCAGTGACTTTTCCAATTTAAAAATATTGTTTTAATGGTCAATTACGTAACTACCTTGACCAAACTAAAAATTAACAACACAAAACCGAGGCTGACAAACCATAATACCCCTAACCTCAATGAATTGAATTTCTTGAATCAAAGGGTACATGCATAATTCTACTATGTATAAAAAACACAAATATCGAAATACCCTTGCCCGAAACACTTTATTGTTTTACACTTAGGGGTATTTTAGTTCTTTAACTATTTATAAATATATTAAAACGACTAAAATCCCCTTAAATAAATCCATAATGCTTAAGGTACCGTACGAAAAGACAAAAAAGATACCCTTGGTTTAAAGACAAGCAAATTTTCATGTGAATGACATAAAAAGTCACCATATTGTAGTGGTGAATAGGAAAATATGAGGAGGATATAGTGAATCTCTCATCTATTTTAGTATATTTGTTATATTAATTTTGACCGACATGTCTGAGAATACAAAACAAAAAACAAAAAAAGTTTCTAATTATAAAACTCTTCAATTTGTTTTCAAGTCTTAGCCATGCTACCCCCTAAAAAAAAGTTCATTTAAGAAATTATTGATACCTGTTGACTTTCAAATACATAATTAGAAATGACGGTTTTACACCTTTCTATAAAATTTCAAGTCTTCAACAATCCCAAGATGGGTGGTTGATTAATTAAATAAATTTTCTAATATATATATATATATATATAAACAGTGAAAAGCCACACATTTTTTCATCTTGATTCTTGAAATTTTAAAAACATTTAGGATTTTTTTTTATTTCAATTTCATTGTCCAAAATTAGGTTTACAAGGTAACGAGCTTTATAATTTATTTTAATTTCTTTTCTATAGAGTTTTCTGGTCTATGACCTAGGTTGCGAGTTTTACGGGTTAATAGTGTTAACTCGGGTCTTTTTTTGTCCCTTTTCTAATTAGTTTTTTTTCTCGATTCTATTTTTTAATATTGAATTGATTAAGAATTGAATTTTATTATTATTATTTTATTTTTTTCCTATGATGTTATCATAATCTTATGACCCAGGTAGCGAGTTTTGTTAGTTAGCCATGTTGATTTGGGTTTTTGTTGTCCTTTTTTAATTGAATACTTTTTTTTTTCTATTTCATTCTTTAGCATTGGATTGATTGGAAATTTATATTTTGTTTTATTTTTCTTTCTATGGAGTTATCCTAATATCATAACCCAGGTTTTATAAGTTAACTTTGGTTGACTTGGGTTATTTTTTCTATTTTTTCAATTTTATTTTCATTTCAATTCAACAATTTTGAGTTGATTTGGAATTGGGCTTTATAATTGTTTTTCTATAAGATTTCTATGGGGTTATCATAGTCTTATGACTCGGTTTGAGGGTTAGGCCGATTGAGTTGATTATTTTTTCTTGTCATTTTTAGTTGATTATTTTTTCAATTTCATCCTTCAATATTGGGTTGATTAAGAATTAGAATTTATAATTTGTTTAGGTTTACGTTCTATAAGGTTATCCGGGTCTTATGACTCGAGCCATAAGTTTGATTAAATTTTTATGTTATTATTTTAATTTTATCCTTTAATATTGGATTGATTAGGAATTAAGCTTCATAATTTTTTTTCTTTTACGTGGGGTTATCATTATCTTATGACTTAGGTTTGATATGATAATCAAGGTTGAATCTGCTCATTTTTTAGTTGGATTTTGTTTTCAATTTCATCTTCAATATTGGGTTGATTGAGAATTGAGTTTAATAAAAAAAAAAAACCATTATGTGCTTTCTATAGGGTTATAAAGGTTTCATGACCTGAGTAATGAATTTGGTAGGTTAACCCAAGTTGATCCGAGTCAATATAATATGTTGTTTCAATATTTAAAAAAACATGTTGTCTTTAAGTCGAACTATATTTTTATCACTTATTTAAGTTGTTTTTAGACTTATAAAGTTGATTAGGTTACATCAAATTAATTCCCATATAGCTTAATTTTTTGTTTGCTAAAATACACATCAATAACACTTTGATATTTTTTTATGTTCAAAATTTTTTTTGATCTGTCTCGCAACATAACACTATTAATAATCTAGTTAACTTCTTTATAGACTTGAATTCGGATACATCCATAAATTGTTTATCCATAGAAACTTCAATAACAAAATGAATTTCTAAGTATAACCTTTGTCATGATATTTCAATAACAAAATGAATTTCTAAGTATGTCTAATTCGACGTGCACCCTACGATTTGTTTTATCTCTTTTTTCCTAAGAGCAAGAAATAAAACTTAAGAACTATCTCTTAAATGGCATCACAATGTCATTACATATGCTAATTTTGAAACAAACAATGTTTATGGCCCTACCCATGTATGGAGGCGAATCACCATTTACTTATTTTCCCATTCAGTTATGATGACTATGATAAGAATAAACTAATTGGTCTAAGTATTTTACTGTTTATTCAAATTTTTTTAATCTTTTCATTTTTTTTGTCTTTCACTTTTTTTATCCACTATAATGTTGTGTTTACTTAAGATTAAGCTCTATGATTTGATTCGGTTAACTTGATATGAGATTCTTGCAGTTTCAAAAAATAGCTCAATGATATATTGGCATTAGATTTTGCAAACATGAGTTTTTTTTTTTTGTTTTATAAAGGATTAAAACTTGAGGGGAAATAATTAAAATTAAGAAGAAAATGCATCCGTAGTCTTTGATAGAGAAGAAATAGGCGTGGAAACCAAGAGGTTGAAGAGAGAACAAAAAGATACGTAAGAGAAGAAACATGTGTTGTCAAAGCCATATCTAAGCTCTATCTCTACCACACATCGCCTTAGGAAAAAGTCCACACTGAGGCAATTTCAACGGCAAAAAAAAAAAAATCATCATATTGTTGGGTTCCAAAATATCATACATACAACGGAAACAATAAAACAAAATTATTCAGAAATCCCTAGGATCCCATTAGACAGATCTAGAGTTGTTTATAGATTTATTACCTGAACATCTGATCTTCTTCAACTTTGAATAATTCTTTAAGGGCTGAGTTGTCGCAAACCACAATATCTGATCTTTTTCAGCCTCTAACTGTAACCCACACGAACCACCAATGAGAAATCTCATAAATCTCCATTTAGGAGAGAGGGAATTCTATGCCTAGAGTGTTATCTCTCTATTCTGTGACTTACGTAGTTTTTCTATGTAACAAATAACCACTCTACGAAAAAATAAGAGGCATAGCTTACTATTTATATGGAAATCTGAAAAACCCTATAAATTGACAAAATATCAATTTGCTCCTTAAATAATATTATATATTATTTAAAGATAATTTTAGAAATTAACTCAATCAAGAGTTCTTACTTGATTTTTTTTAAGTCTAGAACTATAACCCTATATTAATTATATTCTAGTCTTTAATTTCTGAAATATATTCTAATGAAGTCACACTTAATTATATCATCTTAGTTTAATTTCTAACTAATGGTTCTTAATGTGTGTGACCCATTACTTTCCTAATATGTTAGCTCAAATATAAATTATAATTATAATTAAATAGAATTAAATAAATTAAACAATTTAATTTATTATTAATTCAACAATTGATTAATTTATATTTGAAGATCATGTGCATTGTCTAACAACGTGTCATGATCCCTCAAATATAAAAAAAATTCATTAGTGATTTAAATTAACCTTTTAATGACTAGTTTCTCACTGTAATTATCGTTTTCATCAATAATGTTCTGATTTAATATTAAAGCATGAAGTATGTTTATCAATCGTTCATGTATCTAATACCATATTGCTCTATGTAGCATTAATGCTTCTGCGTGGATAGCAATTTAGTAAGAGGATCTTCTAGATTCTTTTCAGTAGATACTCGCTCTATATTTACATCTTTTATTTCATTGATTTATCAAATCAAATGAAATTTTTGAAGTACTTGTTTGGATTATTGATGAAACCTTGGTTTCTTTGTTTATGCAATGACTTTATTCTTATCACAGTACAATGTAACTGGATCAACAATGCTAGGAACCAACCTAGTTCATTGATGAACTTCTTGATCCAAACAATCTCTTTATTTTTTTAAACATGGAGATGTACTCTTATTCAATTATAGAGTCAATTGTGCTCTCTTGTTTGGAATTCTTCAAACTTAGAGCACTACCATTTAGAATAAACACATATATTGACAATTCACTATTTTTCCAAGATTTCAATGAAAAAATCTTAATTCAAACAATTTTGAACTTCTAGTTTATCTTCTTCAATGATGGATTATACAGCCAAGTGTAGGATACCATTTCCATCATATCTCTCTCAATCTGTGTCTTAGAAGACATGTATTTGGAGGGAGATGTTCCATGCAAAATAGATAAGAATCCAATCTTAGACTCTTACATGCTATGCATCTAGTCTATATGCATGGATTGAGACAGTCTAAACAATTTTCTAAATCTATCTATATAGATCTTTATATCCAATATATATGTTGCTTCTCCCAATTTCTTTATGGAGAAACTATTGGACAACAAAAACTTTACTGATTAAATTAAAGATATATCGTTTCTAAAAAATAATATGTCATTTACATATAATATTAGAAAAAACAATGTGCTGGGGTGTTGCTAGCAGTGGCAGTGTCAGACATCTAACGCTCCCCCCCACGATAATGCACGCTCATGTGTATATATAACATGAGAGAAAAATCTACTTTTTGAAAAAAAATTATTTATTTCAAAAATAAAATTAATTCGTAATTAACACCAATAACAATGAAAAAATGCAATCAAACCACCCTAATTTTTCTAACGAAGGCTTCTCAACAACTTTTGGGTTCCCAAATATCATATAAGTAGTAAAAACAATAAAACAAAATTATTCAGAAGTTTCTAAGATCTCATTCGATAGATTTAGAGTTGTTTAGAGATTTATTACCTGAAGATTTAATCTTCATCGGCTTTGAATAATTCTTTAAGGGTTGGGTTGTCACAAACTACAAGTTGTCCAACATTAATCCACACAAACCACCAATGAGAAATCTCATATATCTATATTTAGGAGAGAGAGATTTCTATGCCTAGAGTGCTATCTCTTTATTCTGTGACTTACGTAGTTTTTATGTCTAACAAACAACCACTCTATACAAAAATAAAAGTCATAGGTTATTATTTATAGAAAAATCTAAAAACCTTATAAATTTGTAAAATATCAATTATAATATAATGAAATCATACTTAATTAAATTATCTCAATTTAGTTTCTGACTAATGGTTCTTAATATGTGATTCATTAGGTTCCCAATATGTTTGCCCAAATATAATTATAATTATAATTAAATAGAATTAAATAAATTAAATAATTTAATTTATTATCAATTTAACAATTGATTAATTTATATTTGAAGATCAGGTGTATTATCTAACAATTGATTAAAACCTTATCCTCTTTTCTTCCAAACTTCACAATATTTACTCCCCCACTACTAGAAGCATGATTAGGTAGGGGGTTGAAATTGATGTTGGGAGTATCTTCAAAGGTTATTCATCATGCTTTGAATAACTACAAGAGCATCCTTTTGAATGTTGAGCACTTATCAATACTGTGTGGTACTCACAGGTTAGATATGGTTTATACCAATTTAGAAAGTGAGAATTTAGTGGTGGAAATGGAAGAGGGGCCACATGACCTATGCTTAGCAATTTGGCATCCATTTCTCCTAAACGCATAGGTAGAGGCAGAAGTTGTTCTTGGTTTCTTTGGTAGGCTCTCATTGGATGGTTTTCAATTCGGTTTTCTGGTGGGTTAGTGGGTTGGTTTACCATAAGAGGCTTAGTAAATGTAATACTGGATATTTGGGAAGATGAGGTTTGATAGTTATAGGTTTGGTAATTCTTTTTACTTTTATACCCTCCTTCCACATTGCTCACCTTAATATCATTTCTCCTTCTAGTGATCTTATTCTCGGTAGATTTCAATTTTCTACCAGCTTTTATCCCTTGTTTTATTATCTCAACAATAACAACAATATCATAAAAATATTGAGCAGAGCTACCCATTAGATGCTCATTATATAGGGACTTGAAAGTATTGGCAAATAGAGTCACCATCTCTTTCTCTAACATAGATGGTTATACATGCATTACCTTGTTTTTCCACCTATGAGTGTACTCCCTTACAATTTCCTTATTGCTCTTCTCCATCACTCCATTTCTCGACCTTTGTGTTATCCAAAGTCATGTGCCAACTTAACATAGAACCGGTCAAACTATCTTGAAAGAAATGGATGAGCAACTTTTCATCCCGTATGACTTTTGCTATTTTGTTGTAGTAAGACCTCAAGTGCGTATTAGGGCATTCCATTCCTATATACTTAACAAATTATAGAACCCTAAACTTCTTGGGAACCACTACATATGGCACCAACCATATCTCAGCTACTCTAACTGGGTCATAGACGTCAAATCCCTTAACAACCCTTAATCTTTCCTTCCATGTAGCTTATTTATATTTATCTTGTTCAAGATGATCAAATAATTCAACCCCGTGGGACCCCTTTATTGTTAGATCTATTATGGCCGGCACTTGAGCATGTGTAATTGGGTGACTCGTTGGAATGCTAGTTGTTCCTTGCGGACTAATAGCAGGATTTGCCCCCAAGTTTTGTGAATCGAGGATAACCAGAGTTATTGGTGGTGATAACATAGTATACTACTAACTAGGTGTCCCTTCTCCATACTGCACTCGTAGGAGTTGCTCGAGTAAGCTAGCCATTTAAGCCAAATTATTCTTAACATCATCCAACTCTTTTTGGTAGTAGGCCTCAAGGTGAGCCCTCTCTTCATTTTCCATACTTTTGCGAAGCCTAGTATTGTAGACTCTGGAAAGGGACCTATATTTCGAATACATGCCATGCACATTCCATAAGTCATAAATGTAAATACATATGGATATATGATTATGCATGATGAAGGATGTTGGATATGGATTAGCTATACCCTGAGCTGATATATGGCCATCAATCCATAATAAATTGGTAAGGTTCCAATCCTTTTTATAGCTGTAAAAATAATTTAATATGAGTCAATGTTTAATAAGAATACACTTATCATAAAGAGATATTGCTAAAAAGGTTGCGTCTAAGCCCTTTTCAATAATACATGATGAAAACTTTTACATTTGAAACTAGTCTACTCATCATCATCGTTTACAAGAAGAAAGGCAAAACCTTTGTTTTCTATGTCCCTAATAAAAACATTAGTCTCAGCCATGCTTTATTGATATCGATGGACATCCCCTCCAACTTGTCAGGCATTGTGGCAGATTCTTCGGGCATAAACAGAGGCTCAGTCAATCTGCTGATCCATGTTTCTCATCTTCTCTAAGAGAAACATATTATTTTTATTCAGATGATTTTTGTTGGTGTCAATCATCTGGTTGTGGTGCTCGAGCAATCCATTCTTTTCTTCCAAAGCATTGGCCTTTTCTTTGTCAAGCTTCTCCTTTAGCAGGTTGATCTCATCTCTCATTTTATCCAAATCAATTTTAAAGACCCCGATAACCTTTCCTTTGGCTTTTGCTTTAGCCAGCTCACTTTCCAGCATCATATGCTTCTTGTATAGTCTTTCATTTTGCTTAATCTGACTTTCTAATTTAGCTTGGGTTTTTTTCTAGGCAATCATTGAAATTGGTTTTCAAAGACTTATTGGTTTGCATCCAATGTGTTCCCAATTCTTCTCGCTCTTTCTTTGCTTGGTTTTTAGCTGCCTTTTCTTCTTCCAGTTGCTTCTCCAAGGACATGATTTTCTTATCCTTTTCCTCTAGTTGTTACTCTACAAACTTTCTCAATTTCTCTTTAGTAAGGAGTTGCTCATCGAGGGATATCCTGAGGGCTTTACTGGTGCTCACTTTTATTTGGAGTTTTTCCAATTGTTCTCTTAATTCTTCCTCATTGCTAATCCTTTTTCTTTTAGTCGATTCAACAGCTTGTAAAGTCTCAGCTTCAAATTTGAGATTCGTGGGGATGGTGACTAGTGATAGATTTCTCCACCTTGGATACTTTTCACTAGTAATTGGATCTCTAAAAACCATTTGATTCTTTCTTGACCAATACCAGAAGCTTCTAGTCTTGCTTGATGTTCTCCACAACTTCCAAAATAGATTGATCCTTGAATAACTTAGAGAATTAAGATAACCTAATTGTTCTTGGTAAATGTTGTATGCTCTCAAGTTGCCTCATAACCAAAACGAGTGTATAATAGACATATTCGGTCACTCCCATCAGAGGCACCTATCGTCTTTCCCCAAAACTCATCAGGCAACCTGTCGCTCTCATCCATGGGGCTTCCCATTTCATTTCTCCTTCTGAGATTTCTTGCGATTTTACTTTCCACTTTTCCTTGCTTAGGTCCTTCCATTCCCTTCTTTAACGATATCCAATGGTCTTTGACTAAACCACAAGAAGTTGTTAAATACCAACTTCTTGTTTTCTATATGGCTAATCAACCAGATGTACAACAACTCTTCATACCATCTCATTGATCCCTTGCTAGCCCTCCTATAATGGTTGAATGTTAAGATAGCTTCTCCTAGTATCGCCATAATGGAATTTATCTAAGTGTTTTCATATGTAACAAAAGCTGTAGCCACCTCCAAACTGATTATTCTATTGAGGTTTGGAAATAACACCAACCCAAAGATTTCTAAAGCAAATATTATGCCATTTTCTTCAACAAATCTAAAGTCATTCTTCTTCATTTCGAATACCTCTTCGATCATTTTCTATTTTAGGCCAATAGCACTTTCTCCAATATCTTATGGAGATTTGGAACTTTGATCAATTAAGCTAATTCAATTAACACTTTATCGCGCTTTTGGTGGATGTAGACTTTGTATAGATTTTGAGGGAATTCGGTGAGTAAACCATATTCTTCTAAAGTAGGACAACATTCCAAAAAGTGAAGCACCGATACTTGGGGTCCTAAAAATGAATAAAGGCTTTCATTATTGAATTATACACGAACTACTTCGTGATTTCCACTATCCTCCCATATTTCTTTAAAAACTCATCCTCGCGGATGCTTTTCATGTGTGAGATAAGCTTCTTGAAGTCGTTTCTGAAGCAACTCACATTTCTGATTACCCTTATAAAGATAATATGGGGGCTCAGTAGGTAGTGGGATGGTATGTATACTAACCACTACTAGTCCAAACACTCAGCAAAGAGTCGAATGGTTTTATGAACTTAAACCCTGACTGATAGTCATAGGGTAAGTCGCTACTCCCACATCTAACATGAAGCTTCAATGTGTGTGCATTCCGAAGCAATGCATTCTACCATATCCAACATACATGCATGAGCAAGATAAAATATACGAAAGCATAGATAAGTAAAAAAAAGCCAAATGCAAATATTTAAACACATCGAATCAAATAAACCACATAAAGCCTAATCCAAAACTGTCAAAAATAGAAAATCCCCAATGGAGTCACCATCTTGTATGTCTACTATTCATATCAGAATGTTGACCATTAATTCTTAGATTTTTTTTATTTTTGAAATATTGGTCAAATTCTCATAGATTCCATAAACTGATTATTAAATCCAAAAAATATATGCAAAGATATTTTTTGAATTTTTGTGTATACAAAAAAAACTAAATCATACCATATATATATATATATATATATATATATATATATATTAAGCCAAAATAAAACATATTTTTTGTATTTTTTGAAATGAGAAACTTAGAAATTTTGGAATTTTCTGACATTTCAACGAAAAACATGTATTTTAATATGAGGTCAGCATCTTAAAGTATAATTTTACAACCTTTATATTAAATAAAAATACTGAAAAAACATGCAAAGGACCCATAAATAATTTTAAATTAGTCCTTGAAATTTTTAGAGTTTTTTTTGCCATATTTGGGAAAAACTCATTTTTATTCAAAACAAAACTGTCAAAACAAGTCTAAGGGTGTGTTTGTCAAATATGTTATTAAGCCTAAATTCCTTTTATAAAAAAAAAATAGCAAACCAAAAAAAGCCTTAGCCATTGACCTGACTGGTTTGACCTGAAATTGTTTGTTCGACCATAAACAATCCAAAACAAAACCAAAGCTAAAAAACATATTAACCACAATAAAACCACAAAAAACTTAAAAAATCTTGAGCTAAACAAATCAAACATACAAAAAAAAAAACACAAAACACGAACAACATGAAGAACATTTACAACAAACCCAACCACATGACTCTCAAACTAGACAACATAAGGACAAACCAAGAACACAATAATCTAGCATCCATTCACTTTGATTATCACTTAAAAATTATGATTTTGTTAAAAAGAGTTTCAATTCAAAACCAAAACCCTAAGATTAAAACCCTTAAAAAAACATGTTATTCATGCAAACAAACCCTAGATTATTTTCCAAGAACATAAAGAACATTGCCCAGAAACCTAAAAAAAAACCAGCCATTGCCTAGCATTACCATGCCCTTGAAATGAGGATTTTGGGCCTCTAAACACATTGCTTTTAATCCTCATAACCTACATTGTTTTATAATCGTGGGTGCCTAAGCTAACTTACACGCTCCTTGACTAATCCCCCGATGCCCTGAAATTAACGACCGGTAAGCCTCTAGTGGCCTTGAGGTTTGTGGCATTCGAACTGATGACCTCTATGAAGCAAACCTAGAGCTTGATCAATTGAATCAGGGTTAACAACCTATATTGTTAATATTATGCATAGTTGAATCAAAAGAACAAACAAAAAATATCAAATTATCACAAACATGCATTAAATTTCAATTTCATAACTGCAACTCTAATGACAACCAACAAAAACATTAAATTTCAATTCAAAATTGACTATTTGAACATAGAATTTCCCCATGTTTTTCCTCCTTTTTCTTTCTCCTTTGATTTCTAAGGGTATTTATAGGGTTTTTTGGTGGGTTACCTCAAATATTGATCAATGCTTAGCCCTTTGATAAAAATAAGAGGGTTTTGGACAAAAGTTAATAGCTAGAAGCTCTAGTGCTAGGCTGATTTTGCCATGGTGGTTTTGGTTTTAGGGGTATATGATGGTTTTGCTAGACTTGGAGGGCAAAGGGCTATTTCTAACCTTTTGATCTTGAGATGGAGGTTTTAAAGCCATTTATAATGATCTTTCGAGAAGCTTTAAATGTGAACACTTCAAAAAATAGGTGGTTTTTGAAAAACAGGTGTCATAGTCAAGGTTGACTGGGTTGACCACTTATGAGGCTTCACTGGAGCAACTTCGATGTAAACATCATTGGAAACTACGTGAATTTTAATCCAACCTTGCTTAATTTGAAGGTTTATAGCTTCACATTCATTCGTTCAAATATGCCAACTCGATAAGCTCATAATCAGAAATTATAGTAATGGCTGATTAGGGACAAGATGTTGGAGACTTTTATGAAAAAAAATAGGATGTAAATGTCCAATTTCATGGAAATAGGGTTGTAAAGAGGATTTCCTTCTTCCATTTATAAAACAATTTGGTGCTATTTGGAGGTCTAGAACCCCATAATTATTTCTTGAAAAGTGTTAACCCGATCATCATTTTCTTTTTATATTTATTTTGGTTTTTGTTTTACAACATATATAGAAAATTTTAAAAGTACTTGTATATATATAATTAAAATACCAGTAGGAATCCCAAAAATTACTTGAGTGCCACCGTATAGGTAAAAGACTGAAATACCCTTGAATTTCTCAAAAGATTACGAAAATACCCATGGTGGCGCGTGTAGCTCACGCGCGGTCGCTGTTGGAGGGGGTGAGATTCTTCGGTGAGATTCCCGGCCAAAAAGGATTGATTCTGGTAGATGTGAGGTCGAGGATTCTGATGACGATGGTTTCGATGGCTGTTGATGGCTGATAAGGGAGAATCGACGGTTTGAAGCTTCGGGTGGTCGAAAAAGTTGCAACCTTTTTTTTTGGCCAGATGAGGCGGAGAAGGCGATGAAAACTACCTGGTTTTTGCTTTAAAGGAGGCGAGTAACCTTTCTGTGGTGGTTCAGAGGCTTTAAGCGGCTGGAGGTGAGAGATCGGATGAGAGAGAGAATCGCCGTTGGAGGGGAGAGAGAGCCTCTGAGATTTGCTAAAGTGTGAACGTTAGCATGGTAAACAGGTGTAGCGAAAGGTTGTGAACCGTTGGATTACGGATGAACTGATCCTTCGACTGTGGTTGGCTTGATCTGCAAGTTGATCGGACGGTCCGGATGGACTAACCTTTGTTGTAGTGTGGTGAGATGCACCGATAACTTGGTACATCGGGTTACTTGGCATGACAGGATCGAAGGGCAGATTGTTTTAAAGGTTGAGATGGGTTTGGGTTTTAATCTAGTGTGGTAAGCCCTAATAGATCATATTAAATCAAAGGTACAGAACTAAATACTATTAGATCTAATGGTTAGGATATATTTGGCATTTTCAAATTGTTTTTTTTTAAATCAATATCTTAGTAGTGTGAAGGAATAGTAAAAAAACTTAATAGTAATATCAAATCTCTTTCTTTTTTCTTTTTCCCCCTCCCTCTTCTGGCAAATTTTCACTGGCTATTTATAGCCAATGACAAGGGGACATGAAAATCTCATTAAGATGGCACGAATTTGTTTTAAAGAAAAATTGCATCGTCCCAACTGCACCGCCTATTATGACAAAAATTTATGTACTATTGATTTTGTTTTATTATATATAATAATAAATATTTATATGGGTAAAACTAAAAACTCAAATCAGTATTAGAAAAAACCCGTTTCAACCGCTAAAAATCAATTTTAATTACCGAAAATTAAGTTGAAATACCATAAAAAAATTTCGATAGGTATCAACCCAGTGGATCGGGTTTTGACCAAAAATAACTGTTTTGACCCAAAATATCTTGAAACTCATTTTTTATCCCGGTCGGCACGGTTCCCGTATTGACTCGGTGGACTCGGTTTTGACCCGAAACGGCCTGAAAACTCACTTTTTACCCTGGTCGACATGGTTTGACCCGTATTGACCCGTAGAATCGGTTTTTATGGAAAGATGCGGTTGACCCGAGAAAAAAAATATTTTTGAATTTTAAACTTTCTCTTATTTTTTTTGGATTTTTATGAATAATAATAGAAATAAAATAACATTCAAGAAAATCTTGGTGAATCCAAAATTAGGTTACACAGTTACCCCATCTTTACAATGCTTATGGTGCAAAGGCATTGGAAAATTCATTTTCTTTTGACTTTGCATAGTAAGTTTTGTAAAGAAAAACGATGGTTGTGTTGAAAAATACACAGATTTTTCAGTTGGTCTAATTCTTATGGGCGACCTGCCCATGTGAAAAACATGAAAGTGTTTTCAATATTGATCTTTTTTTGAGTGAACTTCAACATTAGTTTTTGTGAAATACATGAAAGTGATTTCAGATTAGTCTTGTGAAATATATGAAAGTGATTTCAGCAATGGTCTTATTTTCTAGGTGACCAACGTGTCTGTGAAATACATGAAAGTGATTTCAGCAATGGTCTTATTTTCTAGGTGACCAACGTGTCTGTGAAATACATGAAAGTGATTTCAGCTATGGTCTTATTTTCTAGGTGACCAACGTGTCTGTGAAATACATGAAAGTGATTTCAGCATTGGTTTTGTGAGATACATGAAAGTGATTTCAGCAATGGTCTTATTTTCCAAGTGACCAACCCGTCTGTGAAATACATGAAAGTGATTTCAACATTGATTTTTGTGAAATACATGAAAGTGATTTCAACATTGATTTTTGTGAAATACATGAAAGTGATTTCACCAATGGTCTTATTTTCCAGGTGACCAACCCGTCTGTGAAATACATGAAAGTGATTTCAACATTGATTTTTGTGAAATACATGAAAGTGATTTCACAAATGGTTTTGTGAAATACATGAAAGTGATTTCAGCAGTGGTCTTATTTTCCAGGTGACCAACCCGTCTGTGAAATACATGAAAGTGATTTCAACATTGATTTTTTTGAAATACATGAAAGTGATTTCAACATTAATTTTTTTGAAATACATAAAAGTGATTTCAGCAATGGTTTTGTGAAATACATGAAAGTGATTTCACCAAGAGCTTCAGGGTTGACGAAAACTTCTAAAGGAAGTCATACTTATACGGCTGAGATCTGATTTGTAAATCGATCTCAAAGATGATGAAAGCTTCTCAAGAAAGTCTTATATGTATGATTAAGATCTGATCTGTAAATTGATCTAAAAAATGATGAAAGCTTCTCAAGAAAGTCTTATATGTACAGCTGAGATCTGATTTGTAAATCAATCTCAAAGATGATGAAAGCTTCTCAAGAAAGTCTCAAATGTACGGCTGAGATCTAATTTGTAAATTGATCTCAAAGATGATGAAAGCTTCTTAAGAAAGTCTTATATATATGGTTCAGATTTGATCTTCTGTTCAAAATAATGGTAGGAGTAAATTCCTTATAAATCACACAGTATTTGGCAAAAGACATCATCAACTTCTTGCATTTCAATACTTTCAAAGTTCTGAACTTTTAAAGCTTTAACCATGTCTTCCTCTTCTTCCAATGCTAACCCAAACCATGTACCTGCAGTAGAGCATGTAGTTGGGCGCACTACCTTTGAAGTGAATGGTCGTCCAGTTACAATAGAGGATATTGTAATGGACAATGAAGATATTGCTGTAGCCGTGGCTAGAGACATGATGATGTGGACCAGCCTAGAAACACCAGCAAGGACCCATTACATGTTCCAAATGGTCCAATGACTTGGTCCAAGACAAAGGCATTGAAAGAGGCATTGAATGCATTGGTTTTGAATGTTTCAACCAAGTCAGAATTGAAAGGTCCATTAGAGTATCAAGAGGAGACCCTAGTACATCTTATCCATGTGCAAGA
>Ga0325410_1000481_pt1 | contig 41755 bp, 26 predicted proteins | sample PopdelMetagenome_16_FD_206182 | JGI IMG/M metagenome (GOLD analysis project Ga0325410, IMG submission 206182) | Populus deltoides microbial communities from Bellville, Georgia, United States - Xylem-PdIQD-R3 | ecosystem: Host-associated > Plants > Phyllosphere > Stem > Wood/Secondary xylem...
TCCTCAACCGGCCATATCAACTGGTATATACCACTTGCACAATCTTTGATCCCCCCCTTTTCTTTTTTGCTTTTGTTATGAGATGATTGATGAAATTATTATTATTATTATTATTATTATTATTATTTTGGTCAGGGAGGGCTGCTGGCAAGTTACAGTCGAAGGTAAAGGCCCAGCCTAGGAAGGGAACATCTGAGTTAGCTGCTTCTGCTGTTCCCAATACTGCAGTAGAAAAGGTGGCAGGTCTAGCTTCCACTGTCTTGGATAACATGCTGCCCGTTGAATCTTCTGGTGTTGAAAATGGTAGACTAACCGATCATGTTGGTGAGCCTAATATGGAGAGTGCTGGGACCAAAGAGCCAGGGAGAAACAATGGCCAGGCTCTTCTTTCTCCTCCAGAAATTTTAGCTACTGTCTCTTGTGAGAAGGACTCAAAGGGAAAATCCAGCTTTCCTGCACAAAGTTTTGTTGATTCTTCAGCATTCATGAAATGTAATGTGGTGGCGACAGATTTTTCAAGTCCCAATGAAGCTGCTGTTCAGGTTGATAATGGAAGGTTGGAATTAGAGGTGAATCTACAGCCTTTATTTAAATTGTATAATTTCTTCCTTGCAAATGTGTTTTGGAATAATTTGGTTAGTTTCAGGAATCAGGGGCATTTCCTGGCTTGGAAACTCCAGGTTTCTTGTCCCCAGATGTCATGGAGTCTGTTATGGCCCTACCACCAAATGTTCAACGTGTTCCTTCTGAAACCATAAACATTGATGGGTGTTCAGTTGCTGCCTTCCCATCAGATAATATTGTTGATTCCCCATGCACTCACCTAGGTGATTTTATTCCTCCAGATCCTTGTACTTCTGAGATTCGAATGAACCAAGAACTGAAAAACCTTACAGAAACTTCTCGCTCAGATAATGTGACTGCTATCCATCAGGAGGATGCCTCTGATTTGCCAGAAAAGGAGGTAATAAGTTCTGCATGAATAAAATATTTTACTTAGATGTGTAGATAGGGTGCTAACTTGTTTTTGGTTTCTTATAAGACTTCTAGTAGTAGAAAAAGAAAGGCTGCCCCAGTATCATGTAGTTCTTGGAAGTCTCAAAAAGCTTCCTTAGCTGGTGACATGAATGAACATGATAAATCATCAAGGCATCCGAGAAAGCAGGCCGCTGCCCCTCAACTTGGTGACGAGCCAGAATATGAGCCTCATGGCAATGGTGGCCTCCCTTTAGACAATATTGATGGCTCATCCATGCATCCAGGCGATTTTCTTCCTGTAGATCCTTGTACCTCTGAGTTTCAAGTGGATCAAAATCAGAAAGACTTTACAGAAAGCAATTGCTTGGCTAATGCAAATGTCGTGCGCTCAGAGGATGTTCCTGTAGTGCCTGAAAAGGAGGTAGTGCTGTTTGACATGGATAAATATCTTATTTAGTTCTGACAATTGGGTTTAACTTCTTTTGGTTTCTTCTTAGAGTTCTAAGAGTGGAAAAAGAAAGGTTTTTTCAGCATCAAATTGTTCCCGGAAGTCCAAAAAATCTTCCTTGGCAGCTGGCCGTCAAGTTGTTGATGAGCTGGATGAAGCTCATGATAATGGTGGATTAGCTGAACCTCCTGGTTGTTCTGTTGATGAAGAAGATAATGATTATGAACCTAGAGGGGATGAAGAGAGTGACGATGAAAACAGAGTGGAAATTGCATCTCGAAAGAAACGAGCTTCAAAAAAATCAAAGGAACCAGTGACTGAAAATGAAAAACCAGTTCGAAAGCGCAACAGATCCAATGACACTCCAGAACAGTCAACGCAAAAACCTTGCAAGAAATTTTCTCATTCAACTCGTCGAAACAAAAGATGTGGTAATCTCAATATATGTGTGTCAGTTGTTAGGAGAGATTATGAATTCTTATCTAAGTCTTACCAAATTGCTTTCTTTTATACAGTGAATAAGGATTTGCTTAACATGCCAGAGGATGAGATTGATTTCAAGAGGTTGCCTATCAGGGACATCATTTTGTTTGCAGAGTATAAGGAGCGGTTAGCAGTATGTGTACCTCCCTCTCTCTTGTGCAACACTTTACTGTGATTTGGTTTATCAATGTCATCTCCATATTAGTATACTTGTATTCGTGTTATGTTTGCATATTTAGAAGTTCAAGGTTTCTATGCTTGACCTCCTGTCCTTTTTATGCAGATGACAACATCAAAAATTCCCCCGAACAATCAAAGGTATGGTGTGAATTGATGAGTAATACTTAGCTGAGGAGCTTTTGTTATGTTGCATCACACTGCCGTGGCTCTTGTGATTGAATCAGTTTATGTATACATCTAATTTTGCGTATAAATGGAAGCCACTGTAATGTCACCTGTGTATTTGGCAGTTGCTTTGTGTCCTGTTTGCATGATATGTTTTTCCCATATTTCTTCTAATAGAAAACAAGCAAAAATTGTTCAACTGTTTCTAGTAATCTACTTTATTGGAAGCACATTTCATCACATGTCACACCACTTGCTTTGCCTTTTTTTTTTCTTCTGGACCAAATCCATAGAACTCAAGGTAAAATTTGATCTGTCTAATAAATGGAAAAGCAGTTTAGTCTTATTAAAGTAAAAAAGAAATTCTGAACAATAATGTTGCATGCTCCAGCCTCCAGGAATGATTGCTAAAATCGTCACACGGGAAGAAGATGCTTATATATAGTTTTAAAGTGTATTGATTTGAACCTTTGTTCACTATGTTGCAGCACTGACAATCCATTTCATGGAGAATATTCCCATAATGAAGAGGATGGATTTGCTTCGGAGCAAGACGTAACCCATGGTGATGACCAAACATATGTTAGGGCTCAACCAAGTTCATCTTTATTCAACTACCAGTCTTTCATGGACAGAGCACCCAATTCAAGATGGTCAAAACAAGACACAGAGTTGTTTTATGAGGTAAACATAGTTGTAATTCTGCATTTAAAAGGCCATAATTAACCACATGTTTTACTGATAAACAAGCAAATAGAAGTATTTGTTTCAATTTTTGTACTCTTGAAATTAAAACTGATCTAAATTCTATCTTTTGTTTATATTTTAGTTATGCAAACTCCGTCCACTATTGCTTGTGGTGCTTATGAGCCTAAATTGTTGAAGCTGTTCTATGTGATGATACATTAAGATAGCATACTAGGTTGGTTATTTGAAATGAGTCATGGATAGACCAGAGGTCATGATGATTGGCTAAGTGTCAGTTTTTGTTGGGTTCATTAGTCTAAATATTTTTTTGGCTGGTTCTTCCATTAAGTTGAAAATTTTGAAAACTTGTTAAGGGGGCACAACATCATCAGAGAGTCAAGGGAAAGTTTTCCCTGTGATGTGCATTATCATGTCTGGTTGGTAAGAAATTCCAGTTCTACTACCAAGTAATTGCTGTAGTGATGAAAACCTAAAAAAAAAAAATGTGTAAATTTATGACTCTTTTCCCTGAATATATAATTTGAGATGTTAGAAGAGAGAGAAGATATAGAAATCCTATGTAACTTAATGAATTCCTTCAAGCCAATTCACAGCATGCAATGCCATGATGCCTGGTGTTTTGTGCTTGTCTTATATTTCAAGTTTCAACTGATATATTTGCTGTTGTGTTTTAGGGGATCCAACAATTTGGGACTGATTTATCGATGATCCAACAACTTTTTCCTGGTCGAACACGGCATCAAGTGAAGTTAAAATATAAAAAGGAGGAGCGTCAGCACCCCTTAAGGCTCCATGAAGCTCTGAGCAGTCGTCCAAAAGGTGAATAGATCACGTAACTTTTTTTCTTTTTGAAAGTTCAGTTCCTAGTCAGCTGAATTTGTATTACAGTATAGTTAATATCTTTTACACAATGGTGTCTGCACTATTTGGGAACTGAGTGAAGTGGGATTCCAAGATCTTTTATCTGGGTGTTTTTTTTTTCCTTCTCTTCTCTTTTGGCTTCATCTCAAAAGTGGTTACTGACTGGCCATGGGCCTGATATCACATTTTCTACTGTATCTCCAATCAAAGTCTCCTAGTTTGCTGATTTGTAGCTTCATTTTAAATCCCTTAGAAGTGGAAATATACATTTGGCTTAGCTAAAGCCTAAAAGGATATCAAATTGTGAAAATCCATAATTTGTTCTCATATGTGGCTAAAGATTGTGTTATACATAGCATGATATATGTGTTTTTCCGGGATTCCCACTAGGATCAAGCGAATAAGAAACCAAAACTTAAACTGATTTTAATCATTGTGAGATGAACCATGTTGGATACTATGTGTTATAATATGATTTTTTTGCAGATAATTCATATTTTGAAAAGTTAATTGAGCAGCTACAAGAAGTTGCCGGTACTCAGGAAGAACAAGAGTCTTACAAAGATGACCTAGTTGATGTGTCAGGCGAGGAGGATGCAGAGCTAAATGCTGAAACTAGTGTATGCGTTTTTTTCCTGCCATCTTTCTGTTTTGTTATGAATAAAATGCTCTATTTACTCTTATAGTTACCAGGTAAAGGAAAACAAAATATCCCTTTGTTTAGAAGCTTAATTTGTTGCTGTTTTATCGATATATTATGTTGTATTGCTGTTTATCTGCATGCTGTGTTCTTTGCATTTATAGGATAATAGGTCCCACCTGCAAACGCTCACATGGAAATGGTCATCTGGTTTTGTTTGGGATACAGTTTGCTGTTACATAATATGTTACAATAAATTTTGAAGAGCTTGACTAACCTGCTAAAATTGGAAGAGTGGACCCATTAGTGTTGGAATCTGACTATATATTTCATGTTATGCTTTCTATTGTTCTTGTGGACATTTCCCTACTGTTGATTATCTGATATGGTTGTCCAATTGGGATTCATGTGGTTCGCAGACTGCTTTTGCACAATAAAGAGATTCAAGCATAATAGGATAGTACCGGTGTGAGAACTTTACCTTCACTTGATTTAGAAGTTAAGGGAAGCCCAACTGCAGGTCCTAGATACGGTCTTCTGTGACCTTCTTAGATGGTAACGATCACTGTTAATAGTGTTATGTCTTTCATTGGCTCATCCTGTGTTTCCCTTGCTGCTTAGTTGTAGTAGTCTAATCTGCAGTAGTGGCACCAATAGGGAGGGGAGGGGATGGGAGGGTTGCAGGCTCAACTTTTACTTTTGAAACAATCACACACATTTGTGCCAGTATTCATATATAAAAATCACTCAATTGGTAATGCATGTATAGATGCGCTGGCAGGGTGAAGTTACAAAACCCGAGCAGGGTGAGAATGTAGGAGTTGAAGAAGAACAGGAAGAGAATGTCGCTGAAGACCACCATGGTCCACTGAAATCTGGTGTTAGTGATGAGGACGTGGTTGATATATGGGGTTCATATTAAAGTGAGTCTCAGTATCATGCTGAAGGTGGGAGAGGAGTCTTGTTCATATTGCTTTTTGGTAATTTTTCCCTTCACCAAAGCGTTTAATGCATTTTGTTTGATTCATCTCGTGCTTCTGTTTTCATCTAATGCATGTTATCATGGGACGGCTTGTCTGTATGTTCTCTAGTTGTGTGATGGCTTAAATCACTTATGCTTCCTGGGCAGGCTCTGTATGAAAGCTTCAATGAGGCAGGAAGAGCTGCTTGCTTACATGGACGGTCAAGAGGACTCCGGTATGCGTGCCAAAAATTTTAGGCCCAAGTAAATCTTGATGCAGCTTTGTAGTCAAACCAATCAAATTTTCTTTTTATTACGTGTATTTATTTATTTTTCTGGTTTATCACCTTTCTAATTTAATCTGTGATGATCTCCCACTCAAAATTTAGGAAAATTTAGGAAATTTTGATGTATATAGAATCGCAAGCACGGCACAAAACTCTTAATTTAAAAATATGCTCGGCCTTTTGGATTCAAATCTTGGAATCAATACCGAAAAGAATTTATTGAATATCTTGTGTGCTCTTAAAATCATTTGGAAATCTTGTGTGCTTTTTTAGGGCCTGTTTGTTTGTTCAATTTATAGAATCGTATCAAGAAGATGATTGTATAATAATAATAATAGCAGCAGCAGCATACACGGGATTTGTCTGAAAACATCGAAGTATTATGGGACCAAAAATCTCTACATCCACCATTGTCAGCCCCAGCATCTATTACCTCATCAGCATCAACTCTTAATTTAAAATCCGAAAACATGAAGAGACAGTTAATTAGAACAATGTTTGCATGCATCACTCAGTTTTGCTATGCAATATCAGAGATACGTGAACTTTACGTTCTTTTTTCCTGTTAATGGAGGTTAGGAGTTCCTCCTGTTTAGCGAGGGCATCCTCAAGTGCCTGGACAAACAAAAACATAACAAAAGGCTCAAACATTACATTCAGTTGATTTTTCTCATACTGGAAACAGCTCCAGATAAAATAAAAGAAAATGAGTAGAATTGACTCGCCTTCGGCTTTTTTTTCCATTTTTGCTGATATTTTTTAATGCATAATTTTATGCCAATAAATATTTTTTTTATTCAATTATTGAATCGGGTTGAGATTTTACTGGATGTTTTCGAAGGTCTTGTTTTATATCATGTTAAAATTTCAGATTTATCCAACATCAAAAAAACATTGTGATAAGATCTAGAAGCTACCACACATTATTTATTTTAGTTTTCCAGTTGATATAAAATTTTTTTACCTGTTTTTTTAAAAATTCTTTTTTTTTTAAAGAATTGTTTAGAATGTTTTTCACCACCATTTAGATTGTACTTAATTTAAGTTTTTCAATCATGATATTTTGAATAAATTTATGATTTGCATTATGCAATATTTTTCTTCTTGATCAAACAAGGAATAATTAAACTTATTAAAGTATAACTATTTTTGTGGTGTTTTTTCATATATTTCTTGTTCGTGAATTGTTGTTCGTTGGGTGGAGATTCTTATTCTAATAAAACTGGTGTCTTAAAACATATTTTCATTATATCACATTCCTATCAAACCTGAAGGTTCTTATTCTAACAATACTAATGTTTTAAAACATGTTTTCATTATATCATATTCCTATTAAACTTGATTATTTTGCTTTTTAGTATTTGTTATGCGTTACGTGACTACGTGATCACGAGTTTCACATCAACAATACTAAGAATTCTCAATATATCCTGATAACTTAGTCCAGGAACTGGAGAAACAATCTGATGTTCTACATGATTCCTTGAATGGCCATAATTTGCAGCATCAACGGCTGTTTCTTCGCTGAAAGAAAAATTTTGAACCATCTGGATCATCAAAATGAAAGAAGGATACGTGATGTTTTTATTTGTCTTATGAATTGCTTAGAAAACGAAGAAATGTAATTAACAAAAACAAAAACACAAGTAGCAGCAATTGTACCTTTAGTATGCTGTATCATTCAATGGATCGTTATTGGCACAAATGCGAGGTACTGCCAAAAATCTCCGGCAAGTCACTGGTTAGAAGGAAAGAGGGAACCATGAGTTTCAGAAGAGAGAGTTCAGAAAGCGTTGGAAAGGTCAAATTATTTACCTAGCATCAATTGCTCCAAGCAACTTGCTCTGGTATTTGTTGCCCAGAAACTGATATGAACTGTTGCTCCAAGCAACAGTGCTCCACAAAAGCCTGAATCCAGGACAACCATTAATGATGAACATCCGATTCGGGGTCTACAATAATCAGGACATTCCATATCAAAAGTAGCTGGAGAATCAAGCACTCAGTAAACTATTAACCCTCAAGAAGAATATGGTCAAGCCCATAACCATATCAAAAGGAAGAAAATAAAAATCAGAAAGGACATAAATCCAGAGATATTGACAGATTTAGAAGTCAAGAAAATATATCGCTGGTTTTCATGTCTTGTATTGACATGGTATAATTATTACGAGATGAGATGAACGCGCGTTGCTACAGGTTTATAAAATAAATATATTTAATAGCATTATAATTATGAATTAACGCTAAATAAGTAATAGAAATTAAAGTTATGATGGAGTAAATATTTCATGACAAAAAAAAAGTTATGTTGGTGATCAAAAACTTAGAAACTAAACAAAATGATTTGTAAAAATTTACCGTGTTTTGTGAAGAAAAATACAGTGCTTTCGCCACATGATTTAACTTTTCAATTAATAAAAAGAAAAAAAATTACAAAGCTAAATTCTCTACCAACTTAATATTAAAAAAAACCAACAAAGATAATTTTGGAAGGAAAAAACGTTGTAGCAATTGACAATGTTTTGTGTGGAAAACTATAGCGCTTTTCTCAATAAAATAAAATAAAAAACCATTTAGAAAAATATTGTAGCAATCCACAGTGTTTTGTGAGAAAAACTACAACGCTTTCCTCATATGATTTAATTTTACTGTAATTATAATTCTTAATCAACTCAATATTAAAAAAAAAATCAACAAAGATAATTTTGGAAAAAATCATAAAAAAATCACATGGAAAAACACTGCAACAATTCACAGTGTTTTAAAGAAAAAAATTACAAAGCTAAATTCTTAATCAGTTCAATATTAAAAAAAAATCGACAGAAACAATTTTAGAAAAAAAATAACAAAACAAACACAAAAAAAAATCATGTTGGAAACATTGTAGCAATTCACAGTGTTTTGTGATGAAAACTACAATGCTTCCCTACATGATTTAGCCTTATTTGTAATGACTTGTAATTATAATTTACAAACAACTCAATATTAAAAAAATAAAATTAAAAAAGATAATTTGAAAAAAGTTATAACAAAAAACCATGTGGAGAGACATTGTAGCAATCCACAATGTTTTATGAGCAAAGCTACAATGTTTTCCCCACATAATTAAGTTTTATTACAAAGTTAAATTCTAATCAACTCAATATTTTAAAAAATAAAATCGACGAAGATAATTTTGGAAAAAATATCGCAAAAAAAGAAAACACAAAAGAAATTGAAAGAAAACCATGTGAGGAAAAACTGTATCAATCCATAGTGTTTTGTAAGGAAAAACTTGTAGTTACTTGTAAGTACAATTCTTAACCAGCTTAACATTTAAAAGATAAAATTGACAAAGATAATTTTAGAAAAAAAAACATTATAAAAACAAAAAAAACCATGTGGGAAAAAAAACTATAACAATCAATAGTAATTTTCAAAAAAAGTTACAATGCTTTCCTAACATATTGTAACTGTAATTTCTAACCAGTTCAATATTAAAAAATAAAATAAAATAAAAAAGATAATTTTGGAGAAAAAAATCATGTGGAGAAACACTATAGCAATCAACAATATTTTAAAGAAAAAAATTACAAAACCAAATTCTCAATTAGCTCAATATAAAAAAAAATCGACAAATATAATTTTGAAAAATAAAGAAATAAAAAAGAAAAACTATGTGGAAAAACATCGCGGCAATTCATAGTATTTTAAAGAAAACAAAATTATAAAGCAAATATTTTAACCAGATCAATATTTAAAAGGTAAAATCAACAAAAAAAAATTTAAAAAAATAAATGAAAAAAATAGGAAAGTTGAAAAACAAAATTTGAAAAAAAAAACAAAAAAAAAAGAAAAAAGAAAAAAGTTAGAAAAAAAAGGGAGAAGAATCATTATGGAATACTGTTGTAATCCACAGTGAAATGTGTGTGGGGGAATAGTAATTCCCCCACACCATTTAGAGTATGTTTTAATTAAAGAAAAAAAACTAAATGAGGCAGCTGTTGGCCGTAGAAAACACACTGTTAACAGGCTAATAAACAATACTAATTTTTTTTTGTTAAGTCATACTTTCTAAATGATTGATTATCCTTTTAATTTTTTAAAATTCAATTTCGGTATAATTTTTTTTTTTTGGTTTTTAGTTTAAAAGAGGAGAGAGAGTCATTGAATTATGGTAATCAAGAGCATAGTTTTGAAACCCGGCTCGGCCCAGAGGGTCAACCCGGGACCCGGCCTACCCGGGGCTGGAACCGGGCCGGGTTGAAGAAAAAATAGGAAAAGTCATTACCCGGTGCGACCTGGCCGACCCGGTGGGTTGACCTGGCAAAACTCAGTCAAAAACCTGATTGCAACCCGTTGACTTTTTTTAACTAAAATGACGCCGTTTTGAATTTTTTTAAAATAGAGATTGACTCGGCCGACTTGGTGACCTGGTCAAAACCTGGAACTCGGGCTTTGGACTGGTCCAGGTTTAAAAACTATGATCGAGAGAGAAAATCTCAATCGACACTAATTCCTACAATCAAAATAATTGATTTTTGTGTTAACAGATTCTATCTAGTGAGAGGAGTTTCGTTGAGGTATTCATAACGTTCTCATCGTCTAAGATTATAGATATGAGCTCGAGAATTTTTTTTTTTATTCACATTGAGTTTAGGATTATTTAAGGCATTGAAAGATTTATCAAGATCTCTATGGTATTTAGAAAAAAGAAAAAGGATTGAAAATCAAAGTTTTGAACATAAAACGTCATTGCCTTGATTTTTAGCAACCCTACGGTAGCCTAATTCTAAGGTTGTAGGATACGCGTCGCTTGCACCTCTTTTTTTAAAATAAAATAAAGAGTAGACAACATGTCATTTGTCTTTTAATATAAAAAAAATATGAGGCTTAGTGCGTAGGCTAGGCCTTTTTTTAATAAGTCAGGTTTACAGATCCAAAGCCGTAGTATTTGTACAAAAAAATAATTTGATTTTTTGTACAAAATAGATTGGCCCACACACTTAGGTTGATACAATTTAGACTTGGATTTTTCATGTTGAACATTCAGTTATGTGTTTGAGCTTAGATGGGAGGCCATTCGGTCAATATTGTTTCTTGCCTTGGTTTTCCAATTGAAATACAATTAGCTATGAGAGGGTTTTAGCATGGAGTGAGTTTGGTTAGCTTTGGGTTGTGTATGATAAGGGGTTTAGTTTAGGGGTGAGCAAAAAAACCAAAAAACCAATTAAACCGAGAAAACCAGAAAAAAATAACCAAAAAAACTGAACCGTGAAAAAAAACCGATTAAAATTTTAAAAAAACCAACTGGTTTGGTTTGGTTTTATAAGCCTGAAACTGAAAAAACTAAACCAAACCCAAACCAAAAAAAACCGAGCCAAACCGGAAAAAAACTGAGCCAAACCAAAAAAACAGAGCCAAACCGGAAAAAACCAAGTCAAACCAGTTTGAACCAGTTTTTATCCTAAAAACCTTACCAAACCAAAACAGGTTCGTTTGAACCGTTTTGTTTTTTTAATAGGTTTGGTTATTTTTTTTATAAAAACCAAACCGAACTGAAAATGATCACCCCTAGTTCAGTCCAAAGCCATTAATATTGCACTTGGCAAGATTTGAGCAGCTTATGAATGGGTCTGATTTGAGCAGCAAAGTAAGTTTGTTGGGAGCTTGTATCAACTCTAATTTTGGTTATATTAATGTGTATAAGATTGGGTTTCATGAAATCTAAAGGTGGATTGGATTAATTGGGGTGTTGGGATCCTTTTTCTATAAAGATTTATCAAATATCCTAGCTAAACTAGGATGCATGGATGACATCTATTTAGTTGTTTGTAAGAGGAAGTTTCCTAACATTCAAAAGGGAAACAAAGAGTCGGCTAAGGTTGACTTGAAAAAGAAATATTGTTTTTCCATGTTAAGCAAGGATTCCATGCCTAACATGGAAACAAAGAGGCAACAACATATGAGAATTATTTTCCATCATATTTTGTCCTTTAAATGTAAGGAATTATTCCTTAACATGGATTATAAGAGGCGGTTAGAATTGGAGAACTATCCTTATTATTTTCTTCCTTTTTTTTGCAGGATTTTCTTATTAAAAAATGAGGTTATAAGAGACTATTTAAATGAGACATTGCAACCACTTTTTTTCTTATTTTTGAGAGTATACTTTCAGTTAAACAAGGAAAGAAACTTCAACATTCAAGATAACATCTTTCAAGCAAGAAAATGGGATTAATAAATGACACAAAGGGGCACTTTTTATTTTACAAGTTTCAGATTCAACTACAAGAGATCCAATACAAGGCAATATGATTTTAGGGTTTTTGCTATAACTTGTATTAATTTGAATATTTCTTTAGATTTATTTATTGTTTTAATTAATATTTAGGATAATTATATTTTAGTTTTAGAGCTTTTTATTTTTGTTGGGTATGTTTTGGTCCAAATTAATGCCTAGGCTTGTTTTAGGCATTAGACTTGTGCTTAGTTGAGTTTTAGTTAAGACTCATTGATTTGCAATCTAACATGAGACTATTAGGGTTATTATTCTGGGACTATATCATGTCTTTTTTTGATGCAAATTTGAGCAGCCTTTTGATATTAATGAAATTTAGTTTTTCTTGAGCAAACTTTTTCTTTTTTACCGGGACAAAGTGTAAATCAGATTTATTATGGTATAACTGACCTTGTAGCATCATTTGCAATCATTCAATACCTTTGGTTCGTAGTTACAGGTTAACATTGGGTCAAGGTTTAACCAAACCTGATTATTTGAGTTTCTAGGGGAAGTTATCATATTTATTGTAGGTTGTGTGACCATGAGGTTTATGTTAGTTGGTATCAAAACTAGACTCTATAATTAGGTTATATCTTTCTTGTTGTTATCTATTTATTTCCACGATAATTTTTTTTCTTCTTTATTCTTTGTTTCAGTTAGAATCGCTTAAGTTAGTTTTGATCAGTTTTCTTTTCCTTCTTATGTTTGTCCTTGTTTATATGTTTTAATTGTGTTTATTCTTAGAGTAAAAAAAAAGTTACACATTATAAAATGTTAATTTAAGTCTAAAATGATTTGTTACGTTTGTCAATTGAAATGCCTTGTAATTTCATGTTAGTACCATTAAAAATTAATGTATTCAGTTTTTTGGGTTGATTACTACTCAAAAACACCTTTGTTTGCTTTCTATCAAATTTGATCTAGGAAGTCAGACGGCAAATTAGATCTAAATGAATATTTTTCTTATTATAAACTTTATTCTTGTCGTGTCTTTGCCCCTTCTTGACATTATCTTTGCAAATGCCATCAATACAGACTTTTTGGCATTAAAATTACTTGTAATTGAAGGCTTTGATTGAAACAGGAGAGAAGTCTATGAGGGAGTGAGTGAGTAAACATAATTTTTTTTACCACTAATGAATTTTGCAGATTCGCGATGGCTAAAGAAAATGTTGAAACACTACCAACTAAGGAGACAAACAACCTCAAACTTCAGATTCAAAGGCTAACACTAATGATATAGAGGTTTAAAATGGCGATTAGTAATGTACATGTGATGTTGGATAGAATGTGAAGACATAGTAATAAGAATGATGAATAAAGAAATGGGGCTAATTGAAGAGGTAACTTTGACAGAAGACCTAAACGACATGTAAACCATAACTTGGATGACTTTGATGATGAGGTGAGGATGATGACTTTGAGGATGAGGCCATAAGACATACAAAAGGTTTTTGATAACCTATAAACCAATGAGATGATGAGTTTAGGCATGGAGGCCAGTTCAACCATAGAGGATTTCCAAAACTATTGGCATCATGATGAAGTTGATGGTGATTTGGACTTTATCAAGCTTAAAATTCATAATTTCCAAGGTAAAAACAATCCCAAGACTTATTTGCAATAGGAGAAAAATGTAGATTAGATTTTTTTGTTGTCATAATTATTCTAAGCAAAAAAATATGAAATTTATGGCAAGTGAATTTGTTGATTATACAATTATATGGTGGGATCAAATTGTGACTTCCAAAAAAGGAATGGGGAGAGACTTATTGCTAAATGGGATAATATGAAGTATTTGATGTGAATGCATTTTATGCCTAATCACTACTATAGGGAGTTGTATCAGAAACTATAGGGTTTAAGTTAGGGTACTAAGAGTATTCATGACTATCATAAAGAGATGATGGTCGTGATGATTCGAGCTAAGGTTGTGGAGGAAAAGGAGGCCACCATGACTAGGTTTTTAAATTGGTTGAATTGTGAGATCATTCATATTAGAGAGCTACAACATTAAGTAGAGTTGGAGGATATGATGTATATGACCGCTAAAGTGGAGAGACAACTTAAGAGGAAGGGGCGTTACAACCATCTTTTAATTTGGCCACTTATTTTCCTTATTGATGACCTAATTTGAGGAGAGAGAAAGGTTTGGTGGATAAAGTATATAGCATGATAATTGATAATGGTAGTGGGACGAATATAACTAGTATGGATTTGGTGGATAAATTGAACTTGCGTACCATTAAACATCATGTTCCCTATAATTGCAATGATTGAATGATTGTGGTGAGGTAAAGGTGTTTAAACAAGTTCTTATATCTTTTTTCCATTGGAAAGTACTATGATGAAGTATTATGTGATGTAGTTCTTATTATTAAGTAGACCTTGACAGTATGATAGAAAAACTATGTATGATGGATTTAAGAATATATATTCATTTATGAAGGATGAGAAGTTTGTGGTTGTAGTTTCTTTATATTCCAAGTAGGTTCATGAGGATCAATTGAAACTCAAAAGGGATAAAAGGGTTGAAAATAAGAATTTGTATGCAAGGGAAATTGTTATTCACAATATCTTCCTTGTTGACAAAGTTTTATAAGGTTTTGATGATGAAACATTATTTCTTTGATTTTTTTTTAAATTACCATATATTTTTAATATCCTAAACTAGTTTTTTTTAACATATATAATCACCTTACATTTTTTCTTTGAAAATCTTTTTTAAAAAATTAATCATATTATTTTTATTAATATCCTAAACTATTTTAGGGTCAATTATACAAAATTTTCTGGATTAAAAACTTCTTTTATTTTAGAAAAATTGTTTTTCTAAACATTATATAATTAAGCATTTTAAATTAAATCTTATTCCTATTAGGATATTACCAAACTCAAATATTTAAGAGTTAAATACTTTAATTCAATATTAATCCAATTAAGAAAAATAATTCTATAATTAATTTAATTTAGGATTTTAATTTTAATATGAAATCATTATTTTATATACAGAGGGGTAAAATCATAATTTTAGCCCTAAGCATACCTATATGTAATTAGATATAAGTTACAAGGGTAGTGTTGTAATTATATCCTAAAAACCTTAAACAAAGCTTAAAGGTAGAACTGTAATTTGCCCCTATTTTTTTCTCATTGCTTTTTTTGCTGTTGCTGTTGCTGTTGACATGGGCTGCCCACGCTACCGACAGCCTTCAGGAGCAATGTTGGCACTGTACTTGGTGGCAGCACAGGGCAACAACCTTTGCGCTGCACCAGCTGACATTACACGTAACAACATCTGGTGCTGCTGTGTTTGTTGCCAGCATGTCAGCAATGCCGCTAATGGCTATTGCAACCATCTAAAACTATTTTTTTTAGTTTTCAACCAAATTTGGTCGGAGCAGTAGCCATTTGTTTTTGAAAAATCACGAGAGAAAAGGCTTTTTTGGGAAAATAATTTTGCACAAAAAATTAGTTCGCAATTAACACCAGTAATAATAATAATAATTAAAACATGCAATCAACAACTTTAATTGTCTAACGATTGCTCCGCTACCACAATTGAGTTTTCCAAAACACATATACACAATGAGAATAATAAATTAATTTTTTTTTAGAGTTCTAAGATCATGTTAGATAAATCTAGAGGATTTTAGGGTTTATATGAAGATTACTTGAAGATCAGATGTTCTTATTGACTTTGAATAATTGCTTCAATACTAGGTTGTCGCAAACTACAAGTTATCCAAGTGTCCAACCTCTAATGGTAATCTACAAGATTCAGAAGTGAGAAATCTCCTAAACTTTTTTAGGAGAAAGTGATTGCTATATCTTTGAATGCTAACTCTTTTTTTTTTGTGTTTTTTAGGTGTTTTGTAACTTACATAGTTTTTGTACGTTGTATTACTTAGAAAATAAGTGGCATAACATTCTATTTATAAGAAAATTTAAAAACCATATAAATAGCAAAATATAAATTTCCCTCTTAATAATATCACACATATTATTTTAGAAAATTTTTTAAAAATTATTCAATCAAGTCCCTACTTGAGTTTTCTATGTCTAAAACTGTAATTCTCTATATAAATTACACTCTAATCCTACATTTAAAACTTATTTACAATAAAATCACACATGTTTAATCATTTTATTTTTATTTCTAACCAGTGGTTTTTATGTATATGAGTCATTAGATTTTCTAATAAGTTGACCCAAATATAAATCACAATCCTAAATAAAATAAAATAAAATAAAGTTAACAAATTAATTTATTATCAATTATTGCATCAATTGATTGATTTATATTTAAAGATTAAGTATAATGTTTAACAACTTGTCATGATCCCTCAAATATTAAGAAAGTTATAAGTGGTTGAACTTAACCTTTCAATAACTAATTTCTTAGTGTAATTATTGTTCCTTTATCAATAATATCCTGATTTAGATATTATAGCATGTAATGTGTTTATTATGTCAAATAATACTTGTTCTAAACTCCATAGTCATTGATTATTTGAATAAGATTTGAAACTCTTTTCAAATCTCATTCCACCATGTGCAAGGATTTACAATTAATACTATTTGAGAACAAATAAAATATTTTTTTTCTAATCCACCTAGGGTGATGAATAATCTCTTGATTATTTAAATACCTTCATATAGTTTATGTTATATTCAATATCTGTCCATTTGTTACTCTTGATTAGGATAACGTGTAACAATATCAAAACATAACACTCTTTATATAAACATAACTTAATAATCTCAAATTTAAGAATCACTTATACAGTTGTTACGTGAGTCTTTTCATAAACACAAATGACATCTCCATATAGAATTCTCATGCAAGTCAGTTTAGTGTACATGTCATTTGACACCTATATATTAGTTCTAGGTATTCCTCGTACCTTAAGTTATGATAACAATTGCTTAATTTCATATAGAAAATAACAAAATATATATCAGTCTTAACAATTTTAATTAATATTCAGTCTTAATATAACATTGACCATGAACATTTTAGGAATAATGATTTGATGCAATAAGAATCTCATAATTATAACAACTTTATAATTTTATTTGAAATTATTTTTTTCCATGTAAATTTATCTTTACTCTAGATTCATTAATAAAATATTAAATTTATTAATTAAATATATAATGAATATTAAAAATAAATAAACTTTTAATAAATTAAATATATTTATATGAACATAGTTATTATAATGTAATCAACTTATTGAGTACATCACATATACACTAATTATTTAAAGATTGCAAGGATAACCTTTGGTTTTGTCACATAAAATGTTCATAAGCATATTCGAATAACATATGATTTAATAACTATATAAGATAGATAAATTGAGATTAAGAAAATCCAATCCAACCCACGCTACCTAAAATAAAAATCACATGGACTTTCTAACAACCTAACCAATTTAAGTTCTGTTTGGGAACGCGATTGAAACCGTGTTCTCTCAAAATTCAAAATTATTTTTTTTGTTAAAAATTATTATTTTTTTATGTTTTCATATTATTTTGATTTCTAATCTCAAAAATAATTATTTTTAAAAAAATATCATTTTAATGCATTTCTAGGCGAAAAACACTTTAAATCACAACCACAACCACAATCACAATCACAAACAGTACCTTAGGTTAAATTAGCTTTAAAACATGATAAAATCAATTTTGTTTGATGATTTAATTTGGAGAGTGTTAAATCAACATGCCCACCAACGCTAAAAAAATCATCAGAAATAACAATTGGAGGAATCTCTAGACTTGGTTGGATTGCTATGGCTAGAAAAAAGCATCAGAGAACTCGTCAGAATTGTTTCTGGAATATAAGTGAACCCTTTTTTTCTGGATCCATCTCACATCAATAACTTGACCCCTACAGCCTGTAGGTAGTTTTAAACAAGTATTCCATGAATTAATAATTTAATATCCCGGAGTTTTATTAAATAAAAAAAACCCACCAGAGCAAAAATACAATGGACATAAGATATAGAAGGGGAATGAATGTTTTTTTTTCTTCCATTTTTTCATCTGTGAATTTTTAATGAATCCGCTTCATTATCAACCCTATACAATCTAATATTTCTATATAGAGCATAAGTTATATGAAATTTCTATTCCTCAAGCAGGGCATTCAATAGAAACTGGCATCTGAAAAGAACGATACTCACACACTTCACTCCACCTTCAGTCTTAGGGCCTGTTTGTTTCTGTGTTTTAAAAGCATTTTTCATAAAATTTGAAATTTTTTTATTTTTTTATTAACTTCAAATTAATATATTTTTATTGTTTTCAAATCATTTTGATGTGCTGATGTCAAAAATAATTTTTAAAAAATAAAAAAAATATTATTTACATATATTTTAATATAAAAAATTATTTAAAAAATAACCACAATCACACTGCCAAACAAACTCGAACGTGCGAATTTAATGGGCGCGGCGCAGGGGCACTGGACTCTGAGGTAACGAAAGAGGGGAGAGCGTCGTCCCTTGACAAGTCGTTTGGAAAATGCATCATCAGTATGGGTCTTGACATTTGACAAGGGCAAACCGCTAACGTGTAAGATTCAAGAAATATTTTTAAAAAAACATGAAGGGTAACTTGAAATTACCATAACATCTCCTTAGAATCCCAAACTGAGATGGAAACCGGAGAAGTGAAAAGGGTAGTATAGGTAATAAACAATCGAAGGAAACCAAACTACATTCGTTTTTGTTCTTATATTATTACCCCCCTCCCTCTCCCTCCCTCTCTCTCTCTCTCAATCAGTGCTTCCTTATCTTATTCCTCAATTAATCAAATTATTTTACGCTACGATCTCTATTTTATCCAAAAACACGACAAGGCTGCAGTCTTTCCGTCTAATATAATCGTACGGTCGCCGGAGACCCTAAAATCGGAGCTCAGAATTCATGGTGATAGCGGGTCCCCCAGGTCCTTTTGCTTAATTTTTGTTTTTCAATTAGCTTGTGTGTTTTGATTTTAATGGATTGTTATGGGTTATCACTGCAGAGTATATGGGGAAAAGGAGGTGGTTTATTTTGGCGATTTTTGTATGTCTGTTTGCTTTCTCTTGTGAAAGAGGTAATTTTATGAATTAATACACTTATTTATTGCTCTCTTGTTTCTGTCAAGGGTAATTGCACTAGATTTTAGGTCAAGATTGTGTGATCAATTCAATTTTTTTAAAGATTTTTGGGCATGGAATATATATTAGTTGATATATTTTTTTTCTACTTGTTATTATGCAAATATACGAAAAGATTGAGGTTTGTTGGAGTAGAAATTGTAAGGGGTTTTATTATTTGCTGCAGAACTTATGGCCGAGCATAAGCACGCAGATAATCATCTAACCGCTTACAATCACTCTCTTGCAACAATATTGGTTGAGTATGCCTCTGCGGTAATAACACAAAACTCAAGACCAGTATGAACCGGAACGGGGTTTTTAAAGATTTATATGATTTGGTGACTAAAAGAAGCTTTGTGGCTGCAGGTATATATGTCAGATTTGACACAACTTTTTACTTGGACATGCCCGAGGTGTTCTGGTTTGACTGAGGTACTCTTATTAGTTGTAACATTTTCAATTTCAATCAGATTTTCATTCTTTCAAAATTGGACTGATAAATCTTTGTGTGGAAACAGGGATTTGACATTATAGAGCTGCTTGTTGATGTTGAGCACTGCTTACAGGTGTGCATTTATTATGACTTGCATATATTGATTTAAGAGAATGAATCCTGATATCCTTTGCTTTATTCTGATATTATAACTCATAGGTTTGTTTTTTGTGGTGCTCTTTTGTCAAAAATTCTGATGCTATGATGACTGGATATAGTCATTTGTTGGAGTTGCAAAGGATCTTAATGCTATAGTCATCGCCTTTAGAGGAACTCAGGAACACAGGTTTGTCATATGCGTATATTATGTTGGTTCAATTATGCTTACCTTGTCAATGAACCCCGATTCTTAAATTAACTGTTATAGGGGTTGGTTCAATTATGCTTACCTTGTCAATGAACCCCAATTCTTAAATTAACTGTTATAGGGGGTTGCTCACAATTTCTGCTAGCCAGCTGTGTAGTCAACTGAGCTATGCAGACTCTCCAGAGGATATAAAACACAAATGTTAGATGGTGAAAATATCAAAATATTATTCTTATGTTGCGTAATGAACATTCAAAACAGCAATGCATGGCATGCTCACAACGGAACAAAATCACACACTTTTATGTCAATATCAGCAGTCCTATACATGCAAAAAATTTTGTAGTATCCAGAAAATTGATTGGTTAATGTTGTATTGAGTTCTTTGCACATGGAAAGTTTTGGTAGTTGATGCAAATCAGAGGGTAAGAACCCTAGAACTCACGCAAGAAAGAACATGATGCGAATTCCGTGGATATAAAAATCCAGAAACCCATAACGAAGTAGATGAAAAACCTGGAAAACCAAAAATCAAGTTACCTTGAGCCAAAAATAACTTTGTACCTAAGAACCAAAAGTATTATAAATTGAACTTGGACCCGTTGAATATAACGAATCGAAAACTCGAAGTATGCAAAGACATCACAATGTTAGTTATACCTTAATAAGTAATCCTTTCAAATAATGCTCAACGTGCTGACTTTTAATGTCCTTGAAAAACATGGAAAAGCTGCTGACTTTGAATCTTTAATCCACATGGAAACTTTGACTTGGAAAAGCTGCTAACTTAGAATCCTTCATCAACTAGGAAACTTTGACAATTCCAAGTTGTCTTTGTTGAATATGTAAAAATTGTCGCCTATGTTGTCCAAAGATAAAAAGGAATCCTTGCCTTCTTGGAATTCTTAAATCAAAAGGAAAGATAATCATAAACCAATTAGAAAAATAATACAATTCTCGCACAATAGCTTTTGGTTTTTGTTGTAAGGCCTTTCTGAGCTCTGATTACTATGAAATTTTAATCCTATAGAAAATGTCTCTTAAATCTTCTGGTAAAATTTTAGTCTAATCTAATGGTTGGATCGAAAGTTATGTTTGTTAACTTAAAACTGTATATTAGAAAAAAAAATTAAGCTCAAAACCGCCTCTTTAATTTTCTTGGCTCTTGGCCTTGTAATTAGTCCAATTAATACCCCTAATGGATCTTTTCATGGTGCTTGTTGGTTGTCATCAGTAGTGTATTTAAATCAATGTGATTTGTGTGTATATATTTCATCGGCCAAATATTGATGAAAGGTGTAAAAGGGACAAGCATTGTTTTTGTAATTTAAGCTACATGCCACCATAAGAACCTCCATGCTGAATTTGATGTCTTATGTTTTGATTGTTTGGTCCTTGAGACAAGAATCCAACAAACAACTACAAGTCTTTGATGCTTGATTATCCTTGTTGCTTATGTGTGATGTGTGCTTGATTAGTATCGTGGTTCTTATTAGGGGCAAAATCTATTAAGTTCTTGATGCTCACAGATAGTGCAGAAAGAACTTGATGTGAATTTGATTCCATCTCTTTCTGAATTAAGTCTAAGTTGGTTAGGTCAGTTGTTGGAACTATTGTTGACTGCTTTTTAATGTGGTTTAATTGCATATTGACAGCATACAGAATTGGATTGAAGACTTGTACTGGAAACAACTTGATATAAATTACCCGGGCATGCCTGATGCAATGGTGTGAATTTCAAGTCTCTCTGAATTTGTTGATTGGGTTTATGCGGGAGTTCATAATTCATTCCTTTTTCCTTTTTTTTGGTTTCAGGTGCACCATGGGTTTTATTCTGCATATCACAATACAACAATTCGACCTGGAATTCTAAATGCAGTTGAAAGAGCGAAGGAGTATTATGGAGATCTTAATATCATTGTGACAGGGCATTCAATGGGAGGAGCCATGGCAGCATTTTGCGGACTTGATTTGGTGGTAATTATGAGTGACCATTTCTTGAAACAAGCACATATCACACACGAACCAATTTTCATAGGTGTTGAACTGTGGATTTTCTAGTCCGGCACAAGTAGAAAATCCAATTTTTTAATGAGTGACCAATTTTCTATCGATTCAAACCAAATCGGATCGGTTCCGTCTGGGTTGGTTTTTTCGCTTTAAAAACTAGAAAATCCAATACCATCAAAGCCTTCAAACTTCCCAACATTTCCCTAATCTGCCTGAACTGTTCCGTTTGAATCTCCAAATAGAAGGAAAGGTAATTAACCAAAATGAAGCAACGGAAAAATATTTATACCTGTCAAGTTTCAAGATTCAACAAATAGCACTAAAAATCCAGGGTTTGCAACAAAAAATATCAATCAAATTAAGAACCCATTGGATCATGTCACACATAAAAGCAAATAAAGTATAATCATTTAGCCATCAAGCTTGGATATAGAGAGAAGGCCACGCTATGCAAGAAGGACAATACACTGTGAAGCTACTATGTTCAGTCTAGTAGAATATAGAATGCCTTCCATACTTCGATCATGGTTTCTTGTACAGGCTGTAATGTAATGCCAAAAGTCCATGGCAGTGGGTCTACTGGTGCTTGCACTAGCACTAAAATTGAAGAAAAGAGGAGCCAGTGAAGGATTATTTAATGAAGAAGCTGAGGACTGGAGTAACTTAAGAGATTTTCTTCAAGTGAATCAGAGGGTGGAAGGAAGATAGGCTAATGGGGAAAGTGATAGGGTAGAACTAGAGATAGGGCAGGGGGAGGTGGAGGGAGGCTACTGTAGTGATTTAGGTTAGGTGAAAACTTTCTATTTATACTTTAATTTTTGACAGTTGGTTCAATTTCGGTTGAACTTGTTTACTTGGTTTTAGTTTTTTGAAATCGAAACTGGACTGGATCAAATGCTTTTTCTTATTTTTAAATTGTTTTTTTCTCAATTTGTTTTCTTGCTTCGGTATTTAGTTTTTTTTTTTCTCGATTGATTGATTTTTGTAAACACCCCTGCGAACAATCATTATGGTAAAAGAAGTGAATCTTTTTTTTTTTTTTGAAACTGCCTTGTCTATATCCTACTTCATATTTTACTCGTAACAATTTTGACATAACTTATAACACCCATAGTACAATACACAAGCATATTAACCATGCAATGGATCTACCATTTAAAATAATGAATTTATCTAATTTAATAAAATTTCAGTAAAGTTTTCCTTGTACAGAGGTCCTATCTAAAAACATTTGTCTCCAGTTAAAATCTGCAATACAATCCAAACTACATTTGGCTCATGCAACCAATACTCACAGAGAAATGACAATACAATCAAAAGTATTATGATGTCACCACATATTTACAGTTATCCATACATTAAGGTAGTCAGTTATTTTAATATAGCGTGATATTATCTTAACTTAAAATATACTCAATCAGAATTTACATATCAGAATTCATTATTGAGATCTACTTAAATAATAATATAACAGGAAGCTATGGTGTAAGCTGTCTGGATTGAGATGGTTGACAAGAAGTACCAAAGTTGAATTATAGCCGGGAATATTATTAATGCATTTTATATTCTACATTTTGAGTGACTTTACTTCCATATTATTACTATTGTATTTTATTGGCAACGTTTGGTTGTTGATGCCTTTGAAATGGTATTGAACATGCATTTGTCTATCTCCAGGTTAATACTGAAGCCAAGAATGTTCAGGTTATGACATTTGGACAGCCTCGGGTTGGCAATGCTGCTTTTGCATCTTACTACAGTCAACTTGTGCCAAACACAATCCGAGTCACAAATGACCATGATATTGTACCACATCTACCTCCATACTATCGTTATTTCCCTCAAAAGACATACCATCACTTCCCAAGAGAGGTAACATTTGCTTTCTCAGGTGAATGATTGATGGATTTAGTATTAAGCTTGCAATGCAATGGATATATAGTCAAGGCATGTGAATTTTTCTGATAATTCCATTTTTAAAAAGTCTGCACAGCTATAAATCAATCCATTGATGTTGATGCTTTGCTTGGACATGTTGGATCTTCTATTAAAATATGCACATATGCAATTTAGCCTTCTGATAATTCAGCCTTGTCCTTGAATCGTGAGATTTTGGAACTAGGCAATCTGTACCCAGTCAAGTCTCATCTAACTTTACAGTCGTACAGAAAAGTTCTTTGGGAATCATGCGCATGCACTAGGTTTCTGCAGCTTTTTAAAACAGTAGTAACCTTTCTCTTAATTGCAGGTTTGGCTGCATAACATTGGAGTGGGAAGTCTGGTTTATGAAGTGGAGAAGGTCTGTGATGGTTCTGGTGAAGACCCAGACTGTAGCAGGTGACCTTCCCCGCGTAAATGATATTTGGGATATGTAGAGATTAATATATAGTTAACACAGTTTAAGAGAGATTCTTCTCCCAAAACGTTGCTACAACCTCTTCAGCATTGAATTTTTTGTGCAGGTCGGTGGCAGGGAACAGTATTGCAGATCATTTAGTTTATTTTGGTGTTGAGCTGATGTGTGAGACATGGAGATCTTGTGGAATCGTGATGGATTCTCTTGCCAAAGAGTACGGAAAAATGGACGTCAAAGGAAATATTGTTTTTTCCAGAGATTCTTCTATTCTGAGAATGAAAACAGAGACAAACATTGGTGGAGATCGTATGTAGAATTCAGAATTTGGGTTCTCCTGCAAGGTAGCTGAGAGGCCACCTGTGAACTCTTCCCCAAGTAGGTTTTTCTTGATTTTCTATTCTGAGCCCATTGTGTAGCTGATGACCACTGTCGAGGGGGGCGTTCTGTATATAGATTGATTTGTACATCTAAATCTTTTTTATTTATATTTTTAATAAGGGAAGTCTATTAACAAACAAAAAAAAAAAAACAACAAAAAAACAAACACTACACAGCTTGGAAAGGGGGACACAACCCCACCTATCCTAAAGCAACAAAGAAGAAAGTATGGGCATATTCTGGAGAGAGGCTCTCTTAAAACCTAAATAAGAAACAAATAAATAAAAAATAAAAATATTATCAGAAAATCCAAATATGAAGCAGTACAGAATAGAATAACTTTAGAAACAATTAAATTGTTTTTATATTATTCAAGCTTTTGTATTTTATTCGGTAATGCTTTTTTAAAAGGGAATGGAGAATTTTTTTTACTCTAGAATTGCATGTTTTAGAAGATTCTAATATCTTGATTTTTAAATGAATTGAAAATCAATTTATTGAAGAGCATCAATCTTTATATTTCTCTGTCATGATTTATTATCATTGTTGGGTGGGGGGTTTATTTCTAAAAGTGTTGGGGTCTTAGTTCAAGGTTATTGTTATGTTATACATTTTATCCTTAAATCTGATTTTTAACTTTTCCATGTCATTAATTTTTGTTGTGGGTTACGTGATTGCATGATTATGAGATTTACATCATCTAGACTTAGAATGTTGTTTCAATATATAGTTGAATCAGATCATGTATTGAGATCTTTTGACAAAATTTGAATTGAGTTTTTTGACTTGGCTTTTTGGCACAATATCAAGTTTTGCATCTCCTTTATGAGTGATGGATTTATTCCTTAACTCTGTGATGCGAATATCGTGATCACGCAACCTATAACAAGATTGACAACGAATCCTGAAATGCTGAAACAAGTAAACAAGTCTTGTAAAAGTATGACACAATGGAAACATGGATCTAGATACTAATACTATTGGAATAAGAAACCCCACCCTACGTATACTAATTCATGAATAAGAAGTATAAAGAAGAACACCATAAAGTTAGATATATTTTGATAAGTTCAATTGTTTATTTAAACAAAGAGAAAAGTGTTGCATTATGCAAAACACTAGTTTATTCAAAACATCATGATTGAAAACTAAAAAACCTAAGTACATTTTAATAACCCTATTTATAATAGATGAAGGACATCGTAAACAATTCTGAAAAAAATAATAATAAAAGTTCTAAATAAAATAGGAAAAAAATATCTTAAATCAACTAGGAAACCAATATAAATTTCACACATGAGCTCCTGGATCTTATTGCAAGGCCTTATCGATGTTGGATTGATCAAAACTTTTAACATGATATAAAATAGAACCTCTGGAAACGTCTGATAAAATTTCAGCTATATCCAACGGTTGAATAAAAAATTATGTTTGTTAGCGTAAAAATATACAATTGAAAAAATCAGCCCAAGAATCCTTGTAAAAAAGATTTTTGAACATTGAAGGAATTCTTGCCACACTTGAAAACTATATTGCTGCCCATTAAAGATCCTTGTAGAATTAGAAAAAGCTTTAAAATTAGCTTTTGAATATCCTTTCATTATTAGGAAGGAATCCTCTCCAAATGCTTTATCTCAAGGGGAAAAAAAGAATTTCTCCAAATAGAAAGTTCACGAGTCAAAAAGCAACAAATAATAAAATCATATTGCATCTTCTAAATTGTATCATGATGCCTTGGTTAAATTTTAACTTGATGTAGAAAAATATGTCTGAAAACTCTTGGTTAAATTTCAGCTCAATCAAACGATTGGATTGATAGTTATACTTGATAGTATAAAACTGGACAACATGTACAATTACACTAGAATCTGAATTTTATTATTCAACTCTTTCTTGGATCGCATCATTCCATCTCTCTAAAGTCGTGAGTTTGTTATTCATTTATGTATCTCTTTGGTCTTGTACCTTAGAGTGATGAGCAAAAATTATCATTTGTGTGAGTGACCTACAACTTTGTGATTTCCATACCTTTATGATATCAAATTGATATAAGAGCTTTGGATTTACAACTATAGTTGTTCACGGGTGTCATGTGCAAGAATTCAAGAGGGACATCCATGCTCTTAAAATGGATTAAATGAGAAGGTAAATCAAGCACCTCTAGGAGCGTCTTGAACGATATAAGAATCGTGACGATGATGATAAGAATAATATTGAACTTAGTTCCTCTAACTATAATGAAGAGGGTGTCAATCTCTTCTATCGCAGACCACACCATGATGCTAGTGATAGTTGTTCTTCTCAACATTAATGAAGAAGGCATAAAAGACTAAGCTTATCAAGATTTTGATGTGAGAATTGATACTCCTAAATTTAAGGGGAAAATGCAATTCGACAGTTTCATTGATTGGTTTCAAACTACTGAGAGGAATTTTTATTTCAAAGAATATCCTGATAGAAAAGTGAAATTAATGGCTCTTAAACTTAGAAAATATGCTTCCTTATAATGGGAGAATTTTAAGAAGTAAAGGGCTCGTGAGGGAAAAAACAAGATCAAGTCTTAGGAGAAGATGAAAAGGGATCTTAAGAGGGATTCTTAACTGAACACTATCGGTAAGAGACTTTTCTCAAGATTCATAATTTGATGCAATCTGGATTGACCGTAGAAGAATACACAATGGAATTTGACTTGCTCATGCTTAAGTGTGATATTGTTGAGCTTGAAGAGCAAACAATAGCCCGACACTTTTTGCATAAATGTGTTTTTTTCATAATTTTGCTCTTTCGATGCCCTATTGACCCACCTTAAGCAACTTTTGGGGCCTTAAGGTATGTTTTTGTAGGTTCACTAAAAATTAATATCTTTTGCAGAAACAATTTATATCTATATATATATATATATATATATATATATATATATATAATCTTCCGCTTTCAACTACTTACAACCAACCATATGCAATTTTTGAGGTCTCCAAGTATGTTTTTGCATGTCTGTGCACATATCATAACTTTTGCAGAAATGTGTTTCATTTTATTTGTGCTTTTGACGACAGATCGCTCAACCTTAATCCACTTTTAGGGTGATGTGAATCCCATGATCACGCGATCACGTAACTCACAATGAAGATTGACATAGACCCGAGAAAGCTAAAAATCAAATTTAAGATAGAAGTTTGATACAACGATTACCTGAACTGAGACATCGAAAGTATTGAAATAAAACCCCCACCCTATGATTATAATGAATTGCGAAGGAGAATTATAAGGAGTGAAGTCACAAAAACAATTATTTTTTGATAAGTCAATTTTTAGTTCTTTCAAGAACCAATATGTGAGAATTATCTCAAACACACATATAATTCATATAACAAGCTTTGTAGCCCTTACATTCCATTTCAAAATGGTATTTATATAGTCTACAAAAAGAAATAAAAATTAATGGTTTACCATATGACCACAAATACAAAGATTAAGTTTTAAAATAAATAAAATAACAAAACCTAAAATTTAATGCAAGTGTAACAACCAAATTTGATGCACAATCATACACGTAAAAATCCAAATAAATTATTTTTTAAAAGTATATCAACGTGTACTATGAAGTCCAATGAAGTATTCAAATTCATTTGTTACATGATTTAACATTTAATTTGAATACCCTGAGATATTACAAAAGAGTGGAATATAATTACAATTATATTCTTTTCCAAAATAACATGCTTAGTACTTTCATGATTACATATAATTAACTTATACAAAAGAGAAATATCCAAGCTACTAAAGTCTACGCGATGGTCTTGATCCTGGAAATTAGTTGAAATTAAAGCAAATTATTTTTTTGCACATCAAGTATTACAACAACATAATATTTTTAAATAATTTACTAAGCGTCTATTTAATCATGATTAAATAATTTATTAACTCAATTCTGTCCCTAACAATGGGACACCATTTCCTCGCATACCGGTCCCTTTTCACAGGGCAGGGCAATCTGGATTTCAATCACCAGTCCCATCTCACAGGGCAATTTGGTTGCACTTTTACCGGTCCCATCGAACAGGACTACCCAGTTTCCTTTAACTTTTCTCTAACTTTACCGGTACCACGATTTTGTTGATGTTTTTTTAGGGTGATTATTTTTAGATGGGGTTTTTAAAAAAACTAATCAAATTATTTTATTTTAAAAATTAAAACCTAATCCAAACTGGTTTAAATTAACCGGTTTTGATGCGGTTCAGTTATTTTAAAATAAAAACTAGTTTTTTTAGTTTGACTTGTTTTTTTATTTGTCTCGGTTATTTTTGGTTTGGATTTCAAACTAATTGGTTTTTGTCCGATTCAGTTATTTTAGAACAAAAACTAGTTTTTTTAGTTTGACTTGGTTTTTTCTGGTTTGACTCGGTTATTTCCAGTTTGGTTTTTTCGATTTCAGGCTTATAAAATAGAAACCGAACCGAATCAATCAGTTTTTTAAAAATTCTAATCGGTTTAATTGGTTTTTTTTTTACGGTTTGACTTTTTCAATTATTTATTTTTAGTTTTATAGATTTAATTAATTTTTCAGTTTTTTTTAACCTCTAGGATTCCTTCTCCATGTATGATTTTATTTTTTAATCAGTAATTTTCCTTTTACTTTTAACAATTACCATGTTTAAAACACACAATGATTTATGATTGTTTTGAAAAGACAGTTTTTTTTTTGGCTGCTAGAATTCTGATGAAATGAAATTGCTTTATTTCTTTATAACATGTACTAAGTGGCATTAAAAAAAAAGGAGAAAAAAAAAGAAAATGTAAAAGGTTTATTTCTTTTTATTATTACTTTTACTTTTACTATTACTATTATTATTATTATTTTAAAAGGTTGATTATTATTATAATTCATTTTTACCATCAATTTCTATCATATTTTTAAATATATATATTTTTTTACTAAATATCTTTTTATGCCATCCAAGCAAATTATGTTAATTTTATAATTATAATTTTTGACATCTTCATCTGTTTTATTTTGATTGGTGGGATAAGTTAGAAAAAAAAAATTAAAGAGTGAAACAGTAAGTAACCAGAGATGAACGAGTGAGCGGAGAGAAAGAGAGAGCGGAGGGCACCGAGAGAAAAAAATACAGGCAAGAAGAGAAAGTGAGTTGGAAAAAATTGTTTGGAAACCGCGGTTTAAATTATTTTTTTTAAAAATTAATTTTATTTTATTTTATTAAAATTTAATATATTTTTAATTGTTTTAATATGTTAATACGAAAAATAATTTTTTAAAAATAAAAAAATTATTATTATAATATATTTTAGTATGAAAAATTATTTAAAAAGTAAATATAATTAATGAAAACTAGTTAAAAAAATAAGAGAACAGTGAAAAAAACCAAAAAAAGGAAAACAGACCGGCCATAAAATTCTCCCACGGCCAAAACCTAGGCAACCTCCTTAACATACCAGCGCCGCCGCTGCCACCAACCACACAGTATCCTTCGCCGGCAGCCGTCTACCACCATCACCGAACTCCACCTCAGATTCCAGCCACACCCACAGCCATCTGCCTCATCCGATCAGCATTCCCTAATCAATCAACACACCATCAACACACCAGCCACCATAAAACCCGAAATCAGGCCGAGAAACCAAGCAAAATTCCACCAGAAACCACACCAAAGAATCCAACAGTGGCTGCTGCCTTTTCTCCCAATAACCAGATCGTTTTCTGCCCGTTTCTTCCCGCGGGTTCATCTCCGCTCGTGAGATACACGCGCCGCCGACCAATCGCATGGCAACTCTCTAGCGCGTGGTTCACGCTTCCCAGTCTCCTTTACAGCAGTTTCCGCCCTAATTCAGCAGCTCCCGAACGTCGTTTTCAAACTTACTTCACCATTTGAGAGAAAGTACCAACCTATCTATGTAGCTCACTCCCTGCTGCTATCTTTTTCCTGCAATTAATTCCCTACTCGGATTCGACGATCTCGTAATTTCATTTCTTTTCCAGTCTTTCATCGCCTGCTTTTCTTTCCCCTCTTGCAAAAATAGTTTTCCTTAAAATTGAATTTTCCAGCTAATCGTCGCTCATGAAGCTGAATTCTTTTGAATCTTTTTCCAAGTTGGAAAATTCAATTAGAACATTTTTTTGAGATATTTTTAGTGTAATTTTTTCATTAATTATAATAGTTAGCCTTTTTTTAATTTTAATTAATTTTTGTAGCTGAAATGAGATGGCGTCTTCACAATCTTCACAAAATGTGGAGTTGGAGGCTGCTAAGTTTCTGCACAAACTCATTCAAGATTCTAAAGATGAGCCCGCGAAACTGGCTACAAAACTCTATGTGGTGTGTAGCTTGCACTCAAATAAAATTTTATTTTTCTTACTCTGTTTGAACTGCGGTGGTAATTATGTGCATACTTATTATATTTGTGTGTTTTAGATTTTGCAACACATGAAATCAAGCGGGAAGGAACATTCCATGCCGTATCAAGTAATATCAAGGTGAAACATTTTGGTTGCATTTGGTTTTTATCTTTGTTTTTAAGATGCAGTGTTTCTTAGATACTGGAGACAGCTTATTTACTGTAAATGATTCTGGGATTGTTAGACATTTTTTCTTGTCTCGCCTTGGATGGATTTATTAAATTATATCGGTTGAGATGATAATTAATACTAATTGAGTTTGCGAGAAGGCATGAGTTTTATATACTTTCTTTATATAGTTAGATTATGATGTGATTCCTTTTTAAAATCTTGATTTTGGAAGTGATGTCCATGTACCTGACAATCGACTTCTAACATGTCATTCGGTTATTAAGGTTCCACTGGCATGGCTAGGAAATAAGATTTATTTGAGTTTTGCAACTTGTTAAGTCCCAGTTTTCTGGTTTCATACTAAACTTTAGTTTGAACCCTGCATTATCAACACAAATGTGCTCCTATGTTGAAAAAATTAAACTTAAATAGAATAATATTTGATGCTGGTGACTGCTTCCTTCATGAATATGTTGTTACTAGATAATCTGTAGTCAAGTACCATATGGCAGTGAGTTGGTCACACAATTTGCCATTGGATTGCCAGGTTATTTTATATGGTCTCTTTTCTGATTTGTTCTTGGTCTTTCTCTGGTTTACCTGTTCTTAACTTTTTATGTGTTGTTTTTTTGCTTATCTGGTATTCCACCAGTTCAGTTTGTTATGTCATCATCATAGTTGTGGCAAAATTGCAACTCTTTAGTTGAAATTCTTCTTTGCTCAACTTTTTGTGGTGGATTTGTTTCTCTTGACATATTTTTTCTTAAACCAAGGGCCATGGAGACTGTCATCAATCAGCATGGTCTTGATATTGAAGCTTTGAGGTTATCACACCTTCCTTTGACCGGTGGAACTCAAATGGGGGATTCTTTGACTGCACAATATGGAGGTAACGTGATTTTGTTCATACTGCCTCCATTCTGCCCAGTGAATCTTTTTACTGTATTTATTGTGCTAGTGCGTAGCATATTGAATTAATCATTACGAAACGGGTATACCCTTATGCAGGATCTTCACAGGCAGTTGGAGTTGGGAAAGACTCTAAAGCTGGATTGGCTGAAAATGAGATATCCAAAGTTGATCCTTCTGCTTCCAGTAGGCCCCCTGCTGGCCCAAGTAGTGCAGGCCATGATTATTATCAAGGATCTGGAACTCAAAGGAGTAGCCAGTCATTTGATCATGAAAGTCCTTCTAGTTTGGACACTAGGTCTGCCAATTCACAATCCCAAGAAAGAGGAGCGAATCAGAAGGATGGTAAAAAGGCTGTTGCTAAGAGGAAGAGGGGTGATTCATCTTTACACTCGGAAATGCATGTTGACAATCCCCAACAACTTGATCCTCGCAATACCATAGTTAATCCAAGGAAGGGGAAAATGAACAAGGTTGACTCACCAGGGAGTTATGCAGTTAGAGGTGGTGAAAATACCAGCTTTAATAAGGTTCCTAGTAGTGGTCAGCTGGAAGTTTCATCTTCTTATGTGTCTGCAGGACAGCAGCAAGGGGGTTCTCTTTCATCTGCACATGAAAGTCTCACTTCCAGGTGTATGTGGAATCAAAATAAAGCAGGGTTACCCCTTGAAAGATCTCAAGTTCCGAGGTTCTCTTCGAATGCTGTTTCTGGTGATGCAACAGAAGAAATTCCATTGCAGCAGTCAGCAATTTCATCTCTTGGATCAAGTAAGGATTAAAATATGCTATCAAATAAAAAGAATATGGTTGGATAGAAATCATAAATTTAGTCTTTTTTGATGGGGAAAGCAGGATTTGTTCCGATCTTAACCATGTTCAAAGACTGGGAGCAAAAACTTAAAAAGTGAATCACTTAGTTGGGGGACATATTATTGATAACATTTTTGTTTAGTTGTTTTTTTTGGTTGTCTAGAAAGATGTTTTCTTCTTTACTGCAAGGAACACCAGGGAATGGATAATGTTTTATGGGGTTCGAGCATTTCTCATGAAAGATTCTGACCATTTTATTTAAGTAACTCATTGATTAGTGATCTGGTACTCGGTATTACTGATGTTTTAGGTGCTTTTAGCAAGGTTCATGGAGGGATGCCTGCCACTTCATATCCAGCAGGGCCCATGGGGGAGCCAGGGTTTGCAGGTCTAGTGCAATATGGTGGTTCTGAACATCAGAAACATGGATTGGCAAAGGGTGCTATAGCTAGTTCTGCTGAGAAAACCTCAGAAGGCTTTTTTTCTGCCAACCGTGTGGATGACTTTCCCACTTCACTTTCAACTGGAAAGATTTTAGAAAATGATGGAGGAAGTTCAAACATGTTTGCAGAGTCAAATAAATTTATCCAGGTTCCCCCCCCCCCCCCCAAAAAAAAAAAAAAAAATCCATTATGGCTTTTCCTCTCTAGACATAATGAAAGATTGCTGTTGAATGATAGTCTTTATCCTAGCTCTGTTTTGGTTTTCATTTGCATTGTGATGTACAGCACATGCATTGCCAGACTAGTAAGTGTTAATTCATTTTCTATCCTGCAGTGGTCTAGCATTTGATGTTTGATCTCTTGATTTCTAGGATTATGAAATATAATGTCTCATCATGCATCATTTTTAATCTTGATTTCACCATATTCTGTTCCGGGTATGAAACTCTGTTCTCTGATATGTTATGTATTAGGCCGCCTCTTCTTTTTATATGTTCTTTTTCATCACCAGGGTGGCAGGCAATCTAGTAATTCAGAATTGACAATGATTAGATCAACACCTCCTAGAGATGTTGGAAAATCTCCTGTTTCCCAGGGTTCTGTCTCGCCTGGCATGCCTTTCAATGAACAACAGCTGAGACAGCTCAGAGCTCAGTGCCTTGTCTTTTTAGCATTCAGGTAGATAGCACTACTCCCTGAGCATGTACTTTTCCTTTTAGATGCGGAGTCATGCTGAGAAAGCATTTGTTTTGCTCTGCTGGTTTTAATTGGTTTGTCCACCTGGTTTCTGTGTTGCAGAAATGTTTTGCCGCCAAAGAAACTTCATCTGGATATAGCACTTGGAAATGTTGTTCCTAAAGATGGTAAGAACTCATGATTAAAGATGATCATGGGCAGTTCTACTTGGCCATGCTAGTGGACCTAGCTTAATATGCTAGGGCTTGGAAAAGGAATCTTGCTTGTTTATCCAAGTTTATGGCTGGCCTTGACTCGCAAAATTCTGTGAAGCCTGGCCTCCTTTGCGCTAAGAAAACATATGTAATACACTGGCTTAACTTATGTTGAAGACAGCTCTTGGGCTTTATAAGCATGGGTGGGACCAGGCTGTGGCCTAGGCATCATGCCTCTGTCCTGAGGTGAAAGCCTGGCCTAGACTAGGTCTCACGATCAGTTCCACTTGATCTATTTGCTATATGTATTTAATTTTTCTCCTTCTCCTTATTGTTTTGTTCTTGTTGTTATTTTTGTTGTTATTGTTGTTCAGCAACTATCTTTTGCTTGGTGATAATCAGGTGGCACTTTGGATGGTCCTCGCAAAGAGCCGACTGATCATAAAGGAAAGGCACAATCTTCTAATGAGCCAACCAATATTCCTGAAGTTTTAATGCCATGTGGAAGGCTGAATAATGCAAAGGAATTTGATAAAGTGCTTCCAGGTTTGGGGGGAAGATTCTTGGATGAAAACTGTGCATCCAAAGAAGCTGATAAACTTAAAATGATGGAGGACAAAAGTGGTCTACATTCTGACCCCTCGATGCTTGCAGATGAAAGGAAATATCTGTACTCCACAAGGAAACTGGATGCTGAAATACAAAGGCAGGAAGCAGTGGAATCACAGGCAGTTTTCACCACTGCAATGCAGCAGCCTGATTCAGCAAGGGGTGGTTTACCCTTGAGTAACCCTGTGGACAGCATGGGGAATGCCTTTCTTCAAGTTGGAAAAACTGACCATGCTTCTTCTGCAACATTCATAAATAAGCAGGCAATCCCTGAGGCAGTTAGCTGGACTAGAATTGGCAGTCAATCCCTACCATCGGGCTCCATTCAGCTCGGATTGGTTCCAGACAGAAAAGATAATGCTCCTAGTCAGTTTCACATTCTTGGCAATAGTAATGCTTCAGGTAACAAATCTGGTCATAATGTTTCCTATTACATTTCAGTAAATGAGCATTGGGCTCCTAGTTCAGGCTTTGACAATGATCTCACATGGTGGCTCAAATGAAGGATGCAGATGTGATATGAAACACTTGTCTTAGCAGGGGATTTGGCTTTCTAGAACAAACAATATCCTTTGAACTGCTTTTGTGATTCTCATGCTGCTTATGTTAATTGTTGTGTGAAGATGATTCAAAATTCGAATTTCAAACAAGATACGCTCTAGATGCTTGTAAGGTTGTTTCAGTTGATGTTTCGTTAAGAAATGACATCTCTTTTACAACAGAACAAGATGATGATGATAAGTCAGCCACTACTACTGATTCACCACCTTCTCCAAAGTACACCATGTTAGAGAAATGGATTATGGATCAGCAGAGGAAGAAACTTTTAACCGAGCAAGGTTGGGTTCTAAAACAGCAGAAAACAAAACAAAGAATTGCCACTTGTTTTGACAAGTTAAAGGTTTGTTTGGAGATTCTTCTTAGTTGCTTGGTGCTTTGTCATCTTATTGTCATTACCAATTCTTGCACTCTCTTGCTCCTCTGGGCTTGTTTTTGCTCACACACTTTGTTCCCCTCCTCTTATATTTGCGGTACAGGAAACTGTTAGCTCGTCTGAAGACATATCTGCAAAAACCAAAATTGTAATAGAATTGAAAAAGCTTCAGCTCTTGGAGCTTCAACGCCGTCTAAGGAGGTGATTGATTTTCCCAAATTTTGCTATATTTTGTTAGCTTGTGTATGTTTTATCGTGATTTGCAGTCAGACCATGATGTTTACCACATGTCTGGTTGCTTTAGTTGCTTAGTGTCATTTTAGTTACTGTTTTCTTTGACACCTTGTTTTGTGTGAATTTCGGCAGTAATTTTCTCAATGATTTTTTTAAGCCCATCACAAATGACATGGATCGTTTGAAATCATATAAGAAACATAAGCATGGTAGGAGGATCAAACAACTTGAAAGGTATGAGCAGAAAATGAAGGAAGAACGACAAAAGAGGATACGTGAGAGGCAGAAGGAGTTCTTTGCTGAGATGGAAGTTCACAAGTATGTTTTTCTTGGGGTTAATTTAGAGCACTTGCCCCCTCCTCACCTTTTAATATTTTTTTTTTAACTCTTTTTAAATGCTTTGTGTTGGATGCTTATCTTCTGTCTAATGGCTTGCACTAAATAAAATATCCTTCTTTCTTTTGCACTGCTTGTTAACCTTAATTTAGGGAAAGACTGGAAGATGTGTTTAAGATTAAGAGAGAACGCTGGAAAGGTTTCAATAAATATGTCAAAGAGTTCCATAAAAGGAAGGAGCGTACCCATCGGGAGAAGATTGACAGAATCCAGCGTGAGAAGATTAATTTATTGAAAATCAATGATGTTGAGGGGTATCTGCGAATGGTGCAGGTTAGATCTGGCTTGCCAATTTTTCTGATGTGAGGCTGGTATCCTATGTTCACTCCTTTTGCCTATTGAACAGGATGCAAAATCAGACCGTGTTAAGCAACTGCTGAAAGAGACGGAGAAGTATCTTCAAAAGCTGGGATCCAAGCTACAGGAAGCTAAGTCTATGGCAAGCCGATTTGAGAATGATATGGATGAGTCACGGCATGCTGCTGTTGTTGAGAAGAATGAAACTTCTGTTGAGAATGAAGATGAAAGTGACCAGGCCAAGGCAAGCTGCTTGGATGTGCACTTTCTCAAGTTTATTTTGTTTTTTTGCGCATTCTTGATTCTATATTTGCTTGCTTAATTTTTCTCATTTAATTCTCTTTGATCTACTTCGCAGCATTACATGGAAAGCAATGAGAAGTACTATTTGATGGCTCATAGGTATGAATGCCACTTTTTATCTTTTCATAACTTTTTTTTTTTGACATTTAAAGAATTTATCTTTTTATGAAAAGAGAGTGGATTAAGTTTACCATTTGATATCATGTATATTGTGGGCTCTAGGCAGCATTTGTTCTTAATTCTTTTGTCTATTTTGCGCACCTATAAATGTTATAATGTTCTTTACTGGTGGAGCTACTAGGTTGTCTTTTGACATTGAAGTTCTTGCGAGGCTACTCCCCTGTCTCTCCCTTTTTACAATTCAAATTTTATGTTATTCTAAAGTATTTTACTTTGGAATTTTTATGTTATTTTACAGTATTTTACATTGGACATTGTTTTGTGCAGTGTAAAAGAAAGCATTGCAGAACAGCCAACATGTCTTCTGGGCGGAAAATTAAGGGAGTGAGTAGAACCCATGTTGCTCAAATACTGTGTATCACTGTTTATTAGATTATTGGGTCATTGGGTGTAGTGATAAGAATCTTTTAGGTTGTTTAATAGATCAGATGCAAATGATCCTTCTTGTAGACTCAGGTTAAACTTTGTGCTGTTGTTCTCCAGTTTGAAATTTCTTAAGTTGATGTTTTGATCTTCAGGTATCAGATGAATGGACTAAGGTGGTTGGTTTCACTATACAACAATCATTTGAATGGCATTCTTGCTGATGAAATGGGTCTTGGGAAAACTGTTCAGGTACAATTTTTTTAATTTTTTATTATTATTGTATTTTAACTCTAGTTCCTTTTCCTTTCTGACTAAAAACTATTCAAACAAACATATCAACCAAAAATTTCTTACAAAGTAACGTGGCAGCTACTTTTCATGTTCGATCAATTTTCTAAGGCCCACATATAACCAGCTATCACTTTCCACATCAGTTGGTATTAAGTTTTTGTATGATTTATTTGTTTGTAGATCAGTTTTCTTCCTATTTACTGTCATACTGTTTCCTAGCTGTATATGCCAATGATCTTGTCATTCTTTTCTTTTGGTAGGTTATTTCTCTAATTTGCTACCTAATGGAAACAAAAAATGATCGAGGGCCTTTCTTGGTGGTTGTACCTTCTTCAGTTTTACCTGGCTGGGAGACTGAAATCAATTTCTGGGCACCTGGAATCCACAAAATTGTCTATTCTGGGCCTCCGGAGGAGAGGCGCAGGCTATTTAAGTAATAACAAATGGGAATGAGACTCTCCATATCTTTTTGCAGTCTGGATTATTGAATTGCAAGTGTAAGTGCAATCATTGTTTTTTTTCAGGGAAAAGATTGTGCATCAAAAATTCAATGTCCTTCTGACAACGTATGAATATCTGATGAACAAACACGATAGACCGAAACTGAGCAAGATACATTGGCGCTATATAATAATTGATGAAGGCCATCGCATAAAGAATGCTTCTTGCAAATTGAATGCTGACTTGAGGCATTATCAGAGTTCTCACAGGTTGTTATTAACTGGAACACCACTACAGGTAACAAAATTTCCCCCTCAGTTCTGCTATTTCTTGGATTGATTGTTTATATTCTTCGAGTGCGTTGGTTTAACATATGCAAAGTGTCTTCTCTTGTTACAGAATCATGCCTTGTACATTCCTCCTTTGATAATTTTCTGCAGATTTTACTATCTAATTCAATTTTATTGTTCTCTTGTGCAGAACAATCTTGAGGAATTGTGGGCACTACTCAACTTTTTGCTACCTAACATATTTAACTCAGCAGAGGATTTTTCTCAGTGGTTCAACAAACCATTTGAGAGTAATGGTGATAATTCAGCGGATGAAGTAAGCCTTTTGACCTGTTCTACTCTTTTTTTTTTTTTTAAGATGTTTCACTGTATTGAGTGCTTTTTTTTTTGTAGATATTCTCTCAAATTTCTTATATAACCATCACTGGCTGTGTGCACGTGTAGGCCTTACTTTCCGAGGAGGAAAATTTGTTGATCATAAACCGTCTCCACCAAGTTCTTCGACCATTTGTACTTCGTAGACTGAAACATAAGGTCCTTAAAATTATTGTATATTACATACACTGGTGCATCTGAATGCATGCATAGCAAATATCACAAGGGATTTTTTTTTTCTTGTTAGACATGAAACATTTGGTGTTGGGATTTATTCTCACATCTTTGCTTGCATTCTCAAATTCATTTGTTAGGTTGAGAATCAACTGCATGAGAAGATTGAGAGACTTGTTCGGTGTGAGGCTTCTGCATATCAGAAGCTTCTTATGAAGAGAGTGGAAGAGAATCTTGGTTCAATTGGAAATTCAAAGGTCTCCTACATGCATTTTGTTCCCTCACTTTTTGATGGTTGTACTCCATGAACAGTAACTGCTAAAAACTATTACCATTATTTAACTGTAGAAGACCCATCTTTTGCAGGCTCGAACAGTGCACAACTCAGTTATGGAGCTTCGTAACATATGCAATCACCCATACCTTAGCCATCTTCATGCGGATGAGGCATTCTCTTTTTCTGTTTATTTTGACGTATTTGAATCTTGATATAATACTCAAGGAAGAAGGAAAATAAAATTCTGTTATGATGAGTTCTGTCTTTCTTTGTGAAAATACTTCCCGTGCCCTTTTTATTATTCCTTTTGGGAGCTGAATATGGGTTAAAGGTCTTATGTGTCCATTTTGATACCAGTTTGCTTCTTCTCTCATTAACCTCTATATGAAATTACCTTTTGTAGGTTGATACTTTGATACCTAAGCATTTTCTGCCACCAATTATTAGACTTTGTGGAAAGCTTGAGATGCTAGATCGTTTGCTACCCAAATTGAAAGCAACAGACCATCGGGTATGGGTATTCTTGTATTAAATCTGCCACATAATGTTTGCTAGAAGTTTATTTTGTTTCTTGAATAAATTGAACCAGTGCCTGGCAGGATTATAACCATTTTGCTGTAGGGTGAATATTAGGGTGTTTCTAGACTTTTTCCCATTTCCTTTTTCTTAATTTTGTTGAAATGCATGTTAAACATCTCAATGTTTTCTTCATAAATGAAAGCTCTGTTGGTTTTCAAGTACTCCTATTACCATGGGCTTTAGTTTTGAATCTGTCAATTTTCCAGTATTGAGGACTTGCCATTGTTGGATCCATACAGGTTCTTTTCTTTTCCACAATGACCAGGCTGCTTGATGTTATGGAGGAGTATCTCACTTGGAAACAGTATCGATACCTTCGCTTGGATGGTCATACCTCTGGAGGTGACCGTGGTTCGCTCATTGACCGTTTTAACCAACAAGATTCTCCATATTTTATTTTCTTGCTCAGGTGATCATTTTTTCATATATACTTGATATTTAGATATTTCTGTGTAACCAACCAGATTTTCCCTGTTTTATGTTTTTACTGGTGAGTCATATGTCATGTATGCTTGATATTTAGGTTCTTTTTTGGTGTTTACCAAGGCATGGTAGTATAGTAGTCATGCCAAGGTTAGAAAATTGGATGAGGTTGAGATAGAGGAGGGATAATTTTTTTATTTCCAACGTCAAAATTATACTAGACATTGTTTGTCTAGCTATTTATCTATTGTGGAGGCAGGAAATTGGAGGTTGGCATATTGCAGGTAGGAAATTTTGGTTTCTGGATGTTTAATAATTTGCATTGTGTTTCCTTCCTTCTTAAAAGAGAGAGTGCACATGGAGATGGGATATTGGAGGAGGTAATCCATGTATATTGTAACCATTTGGCACGTGCACACACTTGTAGGGATTTTTTAGTCTTGTTAATGGTTGTGATGCAAATGAAATGGTTGATTGGTTGGTTATGCAACGAGACATCGCATTTCAGTGGAGCTTGTACAGTTCATTGTTTCACTCTTATTACTATGATTGCATGTTAATAGTAAATTACATTAAATCTCAAAAACCTTTTGATGTGCCCTGGCATATTGAATACATGTGTGTTTTCATGCTTATGTTTAATTAATTTCCATAAGCCTGACATTTTAAATATATGGACTTAGCATTCGGGCTGGTGGTGTTGGAGTGAACCTTCAAGCTGCTGATACTGTGATCATATTTGATACTGATTGGAATCCTCAGGTCATAAATGAAGTTGCCACACCTTGATTTGTTTTCTATCTACGTTACTGATTCTAAACTGGTCTAGTTTATGTTGGTACCGTATCAGGTTGATCTTCAAGCTCAAGCAAGGGCTCATAGGATTGGCCAGAAGAGGGATGTGCTTGTTCTTCGATTTGAAACAGTAATTCTCTCCTTTCTCTTGCTGTCTTTTCAGGCTAGTGCATATTGATTTTCTGATTTTGGAAATGTGAACATTTGAGATTTTTTTATGATAACCGACTCTGGTTTCTAATGAATTAATGTTAAACCGGAGAGGCTGGGTGCATGGCCCCACGAGACTTGAAAATGATCAGTACCAGCATAGTTTTCTTTCACAATGGCAGCTGAGGGTTTGGACTGATCTCATAAATGCCATTTCTTTCTTTTGCTGGAATGCATCAGATGACAAATAGTACTTTTGCCAGTCCCTAGGAAAACCTAAATAAATAAAAATAAAAATCAAGGAGTTGATAAACTACTTAGGTATTGAATACCTACTCTTCCCTCTCTTTTTTTGTTTGCTATGTGATTTGAAAGAAGATGCACCCC
>Ga0325410_1000484_pt1 | contig 41614 bp, 31 predicted proteins | sample PopdelMetagenome_16_FD_206182 | JGI IMG/M metagenome (GOLD analysis project Ga0325410, IMG submission 206182) | Populus deltoides microbial communities from Bellville, Georgia, United States - Xylem-PdIQD-R3 | ecosystem: Host-associated > Plants > Phyllosphere > Stem > Wood/Secondary xylem...
CATGAATGCCTGACAACATTTACAAGTATTAGCATTATTCGAATAAGATAACTAATGTAATCATGTTAACAATTTATAATCCGATTGGAACCTCCTTTGTGTGTGGTTTCCAGTTGATTAGTAAGATTTTATACTATACTTGTTTGACGTACCATTAGTGGATCCTCTAACCTTGACATTTGCTGTTATCATTGTTTAATCCTTACGTTAATCTTCCATCTCAAAGTTCTCATTAACTTCTTCTTCTTTATTATTATTATTATTATTATTATTATTATTATTATTATTATTACTACTACTACTATTATTGTTGTTGTTATTGTGTTGTTGTTAACTATAATTTATACAATAAACCTCCCTGTGGTTCGACCCCGGTCTTGCCAGGTTATTTATTACTTCGACACTCCTGCACTTGGGAGAAGACATCAATCTTTTGGTCATGTCACTTTGCTGCAGCCAACATTACTTCGCTGCAACCAACACGTTTTATGGCATCGAATGCTACTTCATTGCAGACAACTCAATTTCAAAAGTGAGTCACAAATTCGCTGCACACAAAACAACTTTGGTAGTGAATCATAATTTTGCTGGAGAACACACAATTTGGTAGAGAAAATCATAAATCCGCTGCAGAACACACAATTCGACAGTGATTGCTAATTCGCTCAAGGCAACTCAGTTTCGACAGCAATTTACAAATTTCATCGCAGAACACACAATTCAGCAGTGAATGCTAATTCGCTGCAGACAACTCAGTTTCGGCAGCGAATCACAAATTCGCTGCAGACAATACAACTTTGCCAGTGAATCACAAATTCGCTGCAGAACACACCATTCGGTAGTGAATGCAAATTCGCTGCAGGTGACTCAGTTTCAGTAGCGAATCACAAATTTGCTACAGGACACGCAATTTAGCAGCGAATGCTAGACAACTGACCTTTGACAGCGAATCGCAAATTCGCTGCACAACACACAATCCGACATGAACACACACACATACACATGCTGTAACAACCCAACATATAAACTGTCACTAAGTTCCAGTAGAATACATACATTGAAACCATCAATCCCAGCATATAATCTTTCAACAAATTCCAGCAGAACACACACAATGAAACCATTAATTCCAGCATATAATCTTTCAATAAATTCCAGCAGAACACACACATACATGTTGGCCAACCCCATAGTTAAGGTCAACCCTCTACCATGATTTGTTCTTTCCATTTTATTCATTTTTCTTTGTTAGAAGTTCTAGGAACTGACCTTATTTCATTTATGTTTCCTTGTCCTCTTAGTTAATTTCAATTTCCTTCACAATTAGCTTAGGTCTTAGGTCAATTTTCTTAGGGTCTTCTTCTTCATTTCTGGTTCTGGGTTTTAAGGACAAGAGGAAAGGAGTTTCATGACCCATACCTTTTGAATCTAAGTAAGTTTGGGGAAGGTTTGACAATATTCTTTCTCTTCTCCTGCTGGTTCTCCTCCTTCCTCTCACGTTTTCTGCCCCCCTTTTCCTCTAGGCAGCTATCCAATCTTCTCTCAAGGTCTCAACTCTACCACACACGTTCACAAGGCACTCTCTGCTGGTTTGGTTTAGGTTTCCTTTGGGAAGGAGGAAGAGAAGGGCAATATCCAGCTGGACATGCAGCTGCTGCAGACAACTTTGGGAAGAGGAAGGGTCACCTTCTCTCTCCTCCTTGTATCTATACTTCCTATTAAATGAGGTGGGGTGTTTGGGGTTGGTTTAGATGTGTTCTTATCCTTGTTTTGGTCTCTCCAAAACCGGTTTTACCCCTCCCTCCCAGCTCCGTAAGACAGTCCAATTTGTTTCCCTAACTTTTAATAAAATTGTCTCGCTACCAATTCAGAAATCAGCAGCGAAAACTACGTCGCTAATGATTCAAAAATCGACAGTGACAGTGGAGTCATCAATTTTATACACACACACACACACACACACTTTTGGGTGTTTACATGGCAGCTTGTTTTGAGAATCTCCTATATCTAAAAGGATCTTTAATGGATATAGTTCCCAAGTGTGGCAATATTGTTTCCAAGTGTGGCAAGGCATAAATTTTTCATAATCCTTTTCTTACAAGGATTCATTATTCATCCTAGCTACAACAAGGAAAGAAGACTCCATAATTAATTCTACCTTCAGATCAGATTTCATAGTCTATTTAAGACTTCTTAAGGGTGACAAATCTACTCTTATCATATTTAGGATATTAAATTTGGATTTATTATTATTATTATTATTATTATTATTATTTTCTTCTTAGTTTAAGGTTTTATTTACATTATTTTGGTTTAATTGTAAGTGGGCCTCATGTAAGTCCACATAAGGGGTTTATTAGGGTTCATTTCAGTCTAGAGTCAATATAAATAAAGGCATATAACCAAACATGTAAGGCTTACATAATTTTCAGATCAATAAACTTTTTTTGCCGCTCTTGTTGTGTGTTGAGGATAGGGAAGCTACTATAGCTAGATTTCTAAATGGGCTTTGCGAATGTTGTAGAATTACAACTTTGTGTGGAATTGGAGGACATGGTCCATATGACAATGAAGGTGGAGAGACAAATAAAAAGAAGAGGCAGTACACGTTTTCAAACCAATTCGACTTCATCTTCCTTAACATGGAGGCCGAATCTGAGGAGAGAGGAGGGCTGTCCAACCAAAGCCTTATGCAAAGGCCAAAAGGAATGCTCATATGGATGGGAAAGGTAAATTTGAATCTAAACCTACTCGTGATTGAGATATTAAATGTTTTAAGTGTTTAGGGAAGGGGAACATTGCATCTCAATATCCAAACTGAAGAGTTATGCTTACAAGAGATAATGGGGAGGTTGAATCTGAAAGTGAACAGATGCCACCTTTGGTGGATTGTAGTGATGAGGAGATTGCATATCCTATTGAAGGGGAGGCCTTGGTTAAGGCGTGCGCTGAACATGCAAATCAAAAGAAGATGTAAATCAGTAACGAGAAAACATATTTACACTCGATGTCACATCCAAAACAAGGTATGTTGCATGATAATCAATGGATGTAGTTGTGCTAATGTAGCTAGATTGCAATGGTTGAATGAATGTGGTGAAGTGAAGGTTACTAAGCAAGTATTGATTGCATTTGCTATTGGACAGTATTCTAATGAGGTTATGTGTGATGCTAATCACTTACTTTTGGGGCATCCATGACAGTTTGATTGGAAGGCGATTCATGATAGGTTTAGAAATAGGTTCACTATTATAAAGGATGGTAAAACCATCACTCTTGTACCTTTTTCTCCAAAACAAGTGTATGATGATCAAATGAAATTAAAAAGGGAATGTGAGGATGGGAAGAGTGAAGATTCACATAAGGACAATGGTGAGAGAAGACCATCAGATTCGGCTAAACTTTCTCCAAAACAAGGGTTGTGTGACTACGTGATCACGAGGTTCGCATCAATAATGCTTCTGAACTTTTCAGATTAACGTGTGAGAAAGATTATTGCACTCTTTGGTTCTTGAATAAACTGAATCTGACTTATCAAAGATTAACTGGCTTCATGGGGTCATTCGATTTTACTCCAATAATATTGGTGCCTTGAGATAGGTTCCCATTGTGTCACACTCTTATTACGCATCTTTTGGCTTTTTAGGATCAGATCTTAATCTTGATTGTAGGTTACGTGACCACGTGATCACAAGGTTTACATTAGTGTAACATTTATTTTTATTTTATTTTATTAAGTAAATTATGTAATTATATGCATTTTTTTTATTTCCCTTGTGTAGTTATATATTGATTGTTATTTGTATTAAAGAATCTATCCATGAATCAATCCTTAAATGGGTCATGTTCATTAGTAGTTGAAACCTTGTTATCTTCATATAAAAATAAAAATTTTGCCTTTACCCAAATAAAAATGGGTCATATTTAAACGGGTCATATCCATTGAAAGTTGATACTAGATTATTTTTATATAAAAAAAAGTTGATACTAAATTAAAAAATTTTTTTGTTTTTATCAATATGACTTTATTTTTAAATATTATTATATTTTAAAAAAAATTCCAATATGTTAAAGGCTTATGAAGTTTTTGGTTTTTGAGATACTTTCCTCCCTAATGATGTGAGTAGACTTAGGTTGTGTCATTGTGATCCCATAAAGACCTATTGAGTATAAGCGACTTAATACCTATTTTAATAATGAAAAAATAAAACAAGGTAAAGCCAAATTTATTGTTCACTATTCTCTCGGCTTCAAAATCTGTATTACAAAAGTAAGGATTATGCCTTGTAATATGGTTTAGGTACCAAATCAATGTCTTAGGTTATAATTATCTTTTATCCTTAAAAACAAACACACATATACTAGTTTAGGTAATTTTTAGCATAGAAGCAATATTGGTATTTTTTATCATTGAAAACAAATGCGGAGTTTACCTTAGGTAAAATGCTTTATGGTGATTTTAATATTTTATTTAGCATAACCAACGTTTTACCTAGAACCTCTAAAGACTAGTTAAAGTTCCTAATTACTATAAAACTAGACATCTTTTTTTCTTATTTTACCCTTACTGATCATAATTAGCTCATCGTGATGTTCCATGCAACAAGCTTTATCAAAAGCCTTAAAAAATGATATTAAGTTACAATAAATCATTTAATCCCATATAGGTTGGCTATTTGCTTCCCATTATAGGTTACTTGGCCTAAAAAATCTGTTATGAGTCACTCCATGCATGTTTTTTTTTTCACTTGGCCTAAAAAATCAATAGGGCAGCTTATGTTATCATGCCCATGAATTGGACTGGACCGACATCATCATAGTATAACCATGAATGATTTATCATCTACTTGAACTATTTTAGTTAATTCATCAGTAATTAAACAACAAAGCTTGATGTAAAGTTGATGGCACATACATTTTAGTGTGTATCCAATCTTGTTTAACTAAGGCTTTATACCTTATCCTTGCTTATTTCACAAAGAAAACTATACTAGAGGTTTTACACCGAACAATTAGATCCGCTTATAACACCCTCACAATATCTTTTATGCTCCTACAAAATTTGACATAAATACTTTTGATGGGATCATATTAGAATTATTATGACCAATCTTAGTGATCAAAGATTGGGGTATAATATTGAATGAGGCACCATTATTGACGAGGACCTTTTGTACTGTGTACATTTTTGAAATTAGTAGTGATGTACATGTAGGGTTTTCTCAGAACATATAAACAGAATGAACATCGATTACTTGAAGGTCAATTCTTCTTTTTGAGATTTAATCAACTGTTCAAGGCTAGGTTGTCACAAATAATAAGTTGTCCAATTGTCCAACTTCTAATAGTAATTCACATGAATTACCAAATTAAAAATATCATATAACCTTTTTAATAGAAAAGGATTGGTATAGTATGAATTCTTACTCTTTTTTTTTTTGTTTATAGGTGTTTATAATAGTATGTCCTGTATAAAAAAAAATATGAGACAACTTTCTATTTATAGTAAAAACCTAATAACCCTACAAATAGAAAAATATAACTTTTCCATTTAAATAATATCACCTATATTATTTCAAGATAGTTTTAGAGATTTATGTAATTAAGTCCCTACTTAATTTTTCTAGGCCTATAATTGTAATGCCTTGTATAAATTACATTCTAGACCTTAATTTCTAAAACTTATTTATAATTAAGTCATACGTGATTAATCGTCTCAATTTAACTTCTTACTAATGATTTTTTTTTATACATGTAATCTATTAGGTTCCCTAATATATTGGCCCAAATATTAATCACAATACTAAATAAAATAAGATTAAATAAATTTTACAATTTTTTTATCAATTCAATAATTGATTGATTGATTTATATTTAAAGATCTGGTGCAATATCTAGCAATATGCCATGATCTTTCAAATATTAGAAAGTAATCAATGTAGTTTGGCTTTTCTTTTAGTGATCATGTTTTTAATATAATTATTATCCTTTCAATAAAAATGTTTCAATTTAGATATTAGAGCATAAAGTGTAACAAGTGGAACTCTTTTCAAATCTCATTCCATCATTTGGAAGGATTTTATAATCAATACTATTTGAGAACAAGTAAAACATTTTTCTTTAATTGACCTAGAATCATGAATCTTCTATTGATCACTCAAATACCTTCATATAGTTCATCAAAGCATTGTCCGGTATCCCAAAATATATATACGTGCAACGAAAATGATAAATTTAAAATTTTTTAGAAGTCTCAAGGATTCTTTTAGACAGATCCAGAGTTATTTAGGATTTATAAGAGTATTACCTGAAGACTAAATGTTCTTTTTAGCTTTGAATAATTGCTTCAAAATTCTCTTTACTAGGTAGTTGCTCTATCTTCTACATCTTTAATTCTGTAATTCTCTAATAAAATAAAATTGTCTAAGTACATTTTTTAATTATTGATGAGACTTTAGTTCCTTTGCTTGTAGAATGGCTCCAATTTTATCACAATGTAGCTACTGGATCAACAAGGCTAGGAACCACACCTAGTTTACTAATGAACTTCTTGATCCAAACAACCTCTTTTATCCCCTCAAACGTAGAAGTGTACTCAACTTTAGTTATAGAATCTACTTTAGTCTCTTATTTGGAAGTCTTTCAACTCATAGCACCATATTTAGAGTAAAATATAACTACATTGGATTTTTTTATTTTGAATATTTGATTGAGAACTGGTATTCAAATAACCATGAACTACTAGATCTTCTTCTCTATAGACCAGAAAAACATTCTTAGTTCTGCTCAAGTACTTAAGAATATTATTTTAAATATTTTTTAGTGATCTTCACCTACATTAAATTGATATCTACTTGTTATGCTTAAAGCATAAAACACATCTGGTCTTATACATAACATCACATACATTATGAATCTTATATCTCAAGTATATGGAATCATTTTAATCCTATCTGTCTTAATTTGTGTTTTAAGAAACATATTTTTTGAGAGACGTGTTCCTTGTAAAATAGATAAGTATAGTCTCTTGGATTCTTCTATGCTAAACTATTTTACCATTTTGTTTATATATATGGATTGACAATCAAAGTAACCTTTTCGATTTATCTCTTTAGATCCTTATTCCCAAGTATATAGATTACTTCTTTCATATCCTTCATCGATAAATTCTTAGACAATTGTAATGTTGCTTCCTATTAATAATATGTTGTCTACATATAATATTAGGAAAACAATTCTACTCTCACTAGCCTTTTTGTAAAAACAATGTTCATCCATATTTTTTATGAGATTAAAATGTTTGATTATCTCATCAAAAATGGATATTCCAAGTAAAGCTTATTTAAGTCCATAAATAGATTTTTATAGTTTACATACTTTATTGAAAAATTCTTTACATTTAAAATTTTTAGGTTGTATCACACACACATCTTCTTGAAGATTCTCATTCAGAAATACAATATTGACATCCATTTACCAAATCTCATAATCATGGTATGCAACTATAGTAAACAAAATACTTATGATTTTAACATGGTTATTAGTAAAAACTTTTCACTAAAGTCAACTATTTATCTTTGTTTTTAATCTTTGGCAACTATTCTAGCTCTGTACATTACTATCCATATTAGTCTTTCTCTTAAAGACCAACTTACATGCAATAGGTTCTATCCCATCATATGGATACCCAAGGTCCATCCTTGGTTGGTGTATATAAAATCCATTTCAGATTTCAATGTCTGAAGTCATTTTTTTAATCAATATCAGATATTGGTTCCATGTAATTGGTAAGCTCATTAAGTATGATCATATCATTATTTTCAACTTTCATGAGAAGTCCATATCTCATTGATGCATGAATTGTGCTACCATATCTATAAAGTTTTTATGTTTCTTAAGCTTCATGCTAAACATTTGGATATCAGTTTGTGGTTCTTGAACTTCTTAAAAGTTCAATTTTCCTCCAACCACTCCTTTCAAAGAACAAATTCTTTCTCTAGTAAGGTTGCATGTTCTAAGACAAACACTTTTGTTCAACAAGATATAAATAATATCCAATAGTTTTTTTTAGATATCCCATAAACTTATCTTTTTATGACTTAGCTTTTTAAATACAAATACACTTCATATATGCGTCACATTCCTAAATATTTAAGTATGATAAACTTGGTCTCCTACCATTCTATAGTTTATATGGAATCTTATCAACATATCTTAATGGAACTATATTTAAAGCGTAAACAACATTTTGTAGGGTATAACCCTAAAAAGAAGGTGTAATGTTTGTATATCTCATCATGTACTTTAACCCATCCAATAGGGTGCAATTTCTCCTTTCAGAAACTCCATTATGTTGCAGTGTTCTAGGAGGTTTTTATTGTGAGAGAATCTCATTCTCTTAAGATAATCTTGAACATTTTTGCTAAAGTATTCACCACCTCAATCTGACAAAGTATCTTAACACTCTTTCTAATTTGTATTCTAGCTTCATTTCTGAATTCTTTGAACCTTTCAAATGACTCAGACTGTCATCTATCTATACATGAATCATTATTTATCGACATATATTTGTATGTACTAGACCTATCAATTCATTAAATCTTTCACTCTTTTAAGTAAAGAGTGTTTTGGTCATCTTACCCAACAAACAAGCTTTACAATTTTCATATAATTCATAGTTAAAAGGATCAAATATCCTTCCTTATCTAACATCTTCTTGTTATTTATATTGAACTTGGGCATTTCAACATCAAGTATATAAAAACTATTTCTATAAGTACTAGATCCATATTAAACATCATTATTATAGAATGAACAACATTTTCCCTTAATAATAAATTAAAATCCATTCAGAAATGGATACAATATTTCTAAAAAGTACTAGAACAAAATAACAATTATCAAGTTCTTATATCAGCTCATTTAACAAAGTCAATGCAACAACTCTCACTTCATTGCCTACATATAAGTCAATTTTGTCATTATTTAATACATATATGTGAAGTAGAAGTTTCAATAAACTTTTTAGTTTTCACGATTACAAAATAATCTTTGCAATTCCTCATATAATGACTTTCCTTACCATAATGATGACAAGTATCCTTGTCATTTTTTATGGCCTAAAAAGGCTTTTGTGCTTGGATTTCAAGACGCTTAACTCATGGTCCATGACAAAACCAAATTGATTTAATTTCTTAAAATAGTCATTCATTCTCAACACTAAGGAACCCTCTTTTATCTTGTAATGGAACAACTTCTTAGAGGTCTCATACCTCTCAGTCCTATTATCCACATCAAACAACTTTTTAAGATGTATAATTATTATATGGGCATCCATATTCTCATGTTGTGTTTGAAGTTCAAGTGACATACTGGCTAACTCACACATATAACTCGCTCATCATCATCATTATCATCAATATAACATTGATATTCAATCCTAACTTTGTTATCAACATTCTCATTAAGGATAAAAAGAATTCGATTTTCAAGAGCATATAAACCTTATTTCTTGTTTGAGAATCATTCTCAAATTTTAATAATAGTCCAAGAAGTTTGGTTTAGTCAATTTATTAGCATCAATTATGCTACGTAGGGATATATTTATTTGTACACATGGTAATCTATCAATTTATTCATGTAAATATAATGAGTATTGGTTTCACGCATAAATATTTATAACCAAATTTAAATAAGATTTTTAATCATAATTTGGTCTCCCACTATTTTCCTGTAATTAATACCTTCACTATTAATTCAGGAAATCTCACTTAGATCTCCGAGTAGGCTAGGATCTCATTTAATTTATATGACCTTAAGTAACTTAACAAATGAAAACAAAATAAATTAGGTAGATAACATAACTTATCAATTACATATTTATGTGACTCCTAAATTAGCTAGGTGATAACTCTTTGTCTAAAAATATCATATATCTTTTGCCTAACTACTACCTCGAATCTTTTATGATCATAAGTAACTCATCTAAATCATATAAGTTAGTTAAATAAAGTTTAATTTTATAGCATTAAACATATTCGATTAACTGTAACCTTTAGCTTGACAAATTATCCATGAATAAAGCTATATTTTTATGCATATAAAATTGAAAGACAACAAATCATGTTCTCAACATGTACTTAGCATATTAATGTCAGATTTATTATTTTAATTAAGATTCATTTTATGACATTAGTGATACTATACATAACAATTATATATAAACATACACCTCTAGCATGTTATTCTAACTGGAAGATTATGCACATATCTAAACTAATTATCTCGAGCTATAGAAGAAAATGAGGTAGTCAAAACCTAGGTAGCTACTTCAAATCTTTCTAAGTCCTTTACGAGTACCGCAATTGTAGCCTTCACCGTCATCCTTTGTTCATCTTGAATTACAAAATAAATTTCCTACATTTTTAAATTATATAACATTTAAGAAACCTTAAGATATATTTAAAGAGAAGTCTTATTTAATATTACAACCATTCAAATATCAAAACCATAATCACATTGGTCTTTAAATGTGGGTAATCATCAATCATGCATAATAAATAACATATTAATATGCATAAATAAATATATTGCATGCTTTGATTTTAATTATTGACTTTATTTGCAATTTTAAAATAATATTTCTAACTCTTAGAAATATTAAATCTTAGAAATTATCAAATTATCTAATTTGATGATTTCCCAAACATATTAAATTTTATTTAATACAATTTTTCTTTGAAAAAATATTTTTAAAAACTTAATAAGAAAATTAATCATATTAAAATTCTTATTAACATCCTAAAATATTTTAGGATCAATTAAATAAAACTTTTCGACTTAAGAACTCTTTTTATTTTGAAAAACTATATTTCAAAACTATTTTAATTAAACAATTTAATTAAATCCTAATCTAAATAGGATAATAAAAAAATAAAAATATGAACTAAATACTTTATTTTAATCAACCTAATAAGAAAAATTAATTCTACAATTAATTTACTTTGGTTTTCAATTTCAAAATATAAGAATAATATTTTATATGTATAGAGATAGAATTATATTTTTTTTCTCCAAAAAAACCTATTATAATAGTGTATATTATCCATAGGGACAGAATTGGGTAGAATCGTAATTCTGCCCCCAAAACCCTCTTGTAATATAATAAAAGGCTCACAGGCAGAATCATAATTCTACCCCTCATCTTCTTATTTTCCAACTACTGCAATAGGCAATGGGCTCACTACCTCTTTTCGGCTGTTGGCATAGCAGCGACAATAACTATCATGCACAAGACATCAACTTTGCATATATGGCTACACAACAATACCAATAGCTTTTGGCGCTGCTGTGGCGAGGCAACAACCTGTTTCCTCATTGCCAATAGCGAGCTTGCAGAAAAGCCAACAACGCCAATAGTGTTGATGCCGCCACAAGTGGCTTTCTAAGCTTAATTTATGAGGATTTTAACTGAATCTGAAAAATCTAGCCACATCTGTTTGAAACAGTAATCATGACCTTTTGTTTTTCGAAAAAAATTACTTTTGAAAAAAATAATTTTAGCGCATGAAATTATGTTTGAAATTAATACTAATAACAATTAAAACATGCAATCAACAAGTCTAATTGTCTAATGATGGCTTTGCTACCATTGTTTGGTTTCCTGAAATATATATACAACAAAAATAATAAATTTAAAATTTTTTAGGAGTTTCAAGGATCCTATTAGATAGGTTTAAAGTTTTTTAGGGTTTATAAGAATAATACTTTAAGAGTGTTCTTTTCTGCTTCGATTAATTACTTTAAGGCTAGGTTGTCGCAAACCACAAGTCATCCAAGTGTTTGGTCCCTAACAATAATCCACATAAACAACTAGTGTGAAATCTCCTAAACTCTTTAAGGAGATAGAGAATGCTAAACCTTTTTAGGTGTTGGGAAAATTTTATAATTTTATTTAATCAAGTCCCTACTTGATTTTTCTAAGTTTAGAATTGTGATTTCCTGTATAATTTATATTCTAGTCCTTAATTTCTAAAACTTATTTACAATCAAGTCAGACTTGAGTAATCATCCCATTTTAATTTCAAACCAATGGTTTTTATATATGTGACCTGTTAGGTTCCCTAACGAGTTGACCCAAGTATAAATCACAATCCTAAAATAGGATTAAATAAATTAATTTATTATCAATTCAATAATTAATTAATTTATATTTGCAAATCAAGTACAATGTCTAGTAACATGTGATGACCTCCTAAATACTAGAAAAGTTATAAGTGATTTGACTTAACCTTTTTAATGATGAGTTTCTTAGTGCAATTATTATCTCTTCATCAACAATGTTTCAATTTAGATATTATAGCATGAAATATGTCTACTATTTCAAATCATGTTTTTTTCTCAGCACCATTGGCATTGATTCTTTAAATAATATTTGAAACTATTTTCAAATCTCATTTCATCTTGTGCAAGGATTTACAATTAATACTGCTTAAGAACAAATGAAGTATTTTTTTCTAATTCACTTAGAGTGATGAATTCTCTATTGATTACTCAAATACATTCATATAGTTCATGTTATACCCAATATTTTCCTGTTTGTAACCCTTGATGAGGACAATATGTAGTAGGATCAAAGCATAACATTTCCTATATAAGATAACTTAGTGATATTAAATTTAAGGATCACTTACACAATAATCACGTGAGTCTTTCCATAGAAACAAGTGATCTCTTCATATAGAATTCTTATGCAAGTCAATTTAGTGCATATTTCATCTGACAAGTCCCTATATATTAGTTCTAGATACCCCTCGTACCTTAGTTTATGAAAACAGCTGCTTCATTTTATAAAATATATATAATATATATCAATCTTAACAACTCTAATTAATGACCAGACTTTATAGAACATTGACTAGGAACATTTAAGAATAATGCTTTGATGCAATAGAAATCTCATAATTATAACAACTTTATAGTTTCCTTTTTAAAGTTTTTTTGTCCAAAGAACTTTATCTTTACTCTAGATTCCTTGATCAAATATTTGATAAATATTAAAGATAAATAAAGCATCTATTAAAATTAAATTTATTAAAGACTTTATTAATAATAAATATGTTTTGCTTGAACAAAGTTAGTGTCATTTATAACTAAAAGATTATCTATATGGCATATACATTAATAGTACATATGCTTTAGATTAGGAATCATAGCTTAAGAAATATAAGTTCTTGCTTTTATTCAACCATTAGCTTTAACTAGTTGACCTTACTAAAATTTTTCCTTTTCTTCTATATTATTTTTATAATCATTAGAAGGTAGTTGACCATGCTTAGCTTTAAAGGAATATGGTAGAGTGAAGACCATGTTTAATTTATATGACTTCTTCATGGTCGCTCAGTTTTTCATTAGATGGTTTTTCTAGTTTATACACTCCATTCACCTATCTAATATATTATGATTGAAAATTCTAGTTTTTCTGGCTCCTACCATTATGTTTTATCATTAAAAAGGATTTTAAAACCTGAGTCCATCATGCCATTATCCAAGAAACCATCAACAACGAAAATCATGTTGTTTTCTTTATTTAGCTAGTCTTTTGTATTTGGACATGGGAATATATTGAAGACTTCTTACAACACATGAGATCATTTGGAGTTTGGATTATTTTTCTATCCTGGAGCACTATTAGTGTTATCTCTTGTATAATAAGTGTTTACTCTTCTTTGATTAGGGTTGCTTTCTTGACATCATTTTCTTGTTGCTTTTGGTTGAGAGTTGATGTCTTCTTCTTCTTCTTCTAATTTTGGAAAACTATGTCTTATTGTTGTGGTTATTGTTTTATCCCAACCTTTACCTTGACAACATAAATTATTATTTTTTTCACTTGAGGTTGATTGTTTTTCAAGTCTTTTTCACTATCTTAGTGATAACATTATCTATTTATTTTTTTAATAAATTTCTTCAGTTATTTGTCTCTTGCGTAGATCATGATTTATACTGCAACTTTCTAAGATAGGGGTGGTTTAAGAATATAAACTCCACCTTTTCTACCATGATTTATAGATGTTTGGTGATATTATTGTTAGCGTAGAGTAGGTGAGATCCTATCCAATACTAATAACTCTAGTATACCTCTCGTAAGTAACCTAATTGGTGTTTAAGGCTTGTTTTTTTACACCTATTTTAGTTTATGAAGTATCTTAAACTTATTTTTTATGCAAGGTGTATGGCTATGCATCCTCTCCTCTTACTAAGTTTTTTAAACATTATATTTCCCTAAAAGGGGCTTTGACAAATTCATCATCGTCTTTATCATCAAGCTTGGATGATTTGTATTGTGGCTAGTACTTGTGTCAGTCATTATCAATCAATCTTTTAGGTTTAAATGTCAAATCTTATTGCTATGGTAATACATGCTTGATGTTTCCCCCAAGTCTTTCCCTTCTGAAAGAATCATGTGGTAGGTAGAGCACCTATACACCTCATTATGAGATATATATTAGGCTTGTTAAATCAATCCTTTAGCCTTTTGATGCGTCTAGATTCTAAAGCCTACACAATTGTTAGTGTTATGCCACTTATAGTATTGCTTCACCTTAATTTTATTAGTAATGGGGATGATATGGTTGCTAAGAAGCTTAATTTGTCTCTCACACATCTATTGTTTGAAGACTTTTTAAGCTCTTTTGATATCAAAATAGTTCTTTTTGTCTTTGAATGTTTTGGTAGCCTTTAAATGTTTACTACCAAATTTAGTAGCCTTTATGAGCTTTTTTAATGTCATGATATCAAATGGTCTTTCATCTTTGATTTTCACAACCAATAAAGTTACTATTAAACCTCTTTACACTCTTCATCAAAGTCTAAATTAGACACTACGTGTGCACTCATAACATTATATCAATAGCCAAAGGGATATATCCCCTTAATGAATCTTTTTTCTTGTTTTACTAGCTTCTTCTCATAATGAGCAACGTCATCAGTGAAGGTGTATGTCGCATGTGTGTGAAAGGCGAGAAAGGGCCGAAAGAGTCGTCACCTAATTGTTTGGTTCAAGGTCGCTAAGAAACCCTGGGTATACTGGTTTTGTTAGAGATTTAAGGGTAAGGGACTGATTGTGGCTAGGGAAGAAGTTAGCACCCTTAGCGTCTCATACATAAGGAACGCTGCTTTGTGTGGTTTGATATGATTTAGAGGTTTCAGATTGAGATTTACTAGTATGAATAAATATGGTGTTAAGAATTTATTATGGACTCGTGTACCCAAATAAATTCTTAGGAAAAAGGTTCTTCGTAATTTATGTATTACAATGAAAAATACTCCATGTTAAAATTGGTGAATATTTAGAATAACTCTGAAAATTTTCTGGTCAACTCTAGATATTTTAAATACCAGTCTCATTTGTAGATCTAACGTTCTATACCATGATTTTTAACCATTAATTCACATGAATTAAAAAAAATAATTTATTGAAATATTGGTCAAATTCCTATTTAATAAACTGATTATTAAGTCCTAAGATGCATGTTAAAACACACACATATATTTTAGATTTTGTATGAAAATACTAAATAATATGATTTTTTATGTATATTTATGAGAGATCTGGCTATACACAACACCCAATAAAACATTTTTTTTCATTTTATTTGTAGGTTTCTTGAAATAAAATATGCTTGAAAGTTAAAAGGAATTTTCTCAAACATATCCTTAAAAAACAAAACTAAACAAAACAAATGGAAAACAAACTGATTTTTTTTGTATTTTATATTTTTTTTAATATTTCAGCCAGATCAACCCAACCCGGTTGTGTTGACGTGGTTGTGTTGACCCAACCAAGTCAACTAAAAACCAAACCGAACAAAAGAAACCCAAACAGATCAAAAGTGTCAAAAACACAAAAACTTAAAGATTTTTCAAATAAAACGGATCAATGCAGAAAAAACAAAACAAAACAAAACAGATGAATGTTCTTCGTCTCCTTATAAAATGTAATTCTCAATCTAGAGTAGATTTTGAACAAAGGAATCGATGATTTTGTTCTTAATCCTCCACAGGTCAAGAATCAAGGGTTTATTTGTTTCAATGATCAACAAAATCACGCCCTTTTGTTAAAATGAGTTTGGATTTGAAACCGAAACCTAGGATTTAAATCCATTAAAATATGTTATTGATGTGAAAAAATCCTAAATTACTTATTAATGATGATGGGCGAACTTATGTGAACTGGAATCTAAATCAAACAAGCTTTGAAACTAGCGCCTAAGGCAAGATTCAACGGATGAATCTATCGAAAACCCAGTGAAGTAACCATATACGCCTAGAATGACCTTTTTTGGCCTCTAAAGTGTGTCCTCCTAATGCCCACAGACCACACTATTTGTGATGAACTTGATTATAGCAAAAAAAAAAAACATAAAAACTCAAATAGTGGATTTTTAATCCTAAAAGCAAACAACTCAAAACAAAAATCAATCTTTAACAAAAAATAGTTTCACAATTTGATCATTTTCATTTTAAAAGGCCAGACCAGCTACCAAGAAGCAGGGGCTATCCTTTCATTAACAAAAAGTGCCCCTACTCCTTTATTGTCATCTTTAGCATCTATTAAACCAAGGTTTTATACAACGAAATGGCAAAAAAACAATCAAAAACATATTAAGGCATTCAAGACTTGTATTCAATATAATAAAATGATTCAGGGTTTTAAACCCTTGATGTAAACCTTCTAGAAGCTTTTAAGTGGGAGCAAATGAAAACGTTAAACATTCTTCCACAAATGAGTGTTCCTATCAAGGCTGGCTAGGTTGGCCTCTTTCAAGGCTCCATTAGAGCATCTTCGATGTCAACGTTGCCTGAGACCACCTGGAATTGGTAAAAGGGATGCATGTCTTTCGATCAGACTCATTCTTGCTTGATTTAGAGGTTTGTAGCTCCACATTCAAACATTTAAAATTCCTCACCGAAACAACGTGATGTCTGAAATTGTGGTCTTGATTGACTAGGGACAAGATGTTGTGAAGATCTATGAAGAAAATGGGACGTAAAAATTTGATGTTAAAGACATGGGGTTGTAGAGGGGGTGTTTCTCGATCGAATGATGGTAGTTGCAGCCTTTGAGGTGGTCAGAAACGTCACATTTAATCATCTGAAAGTGCCTATTTAATTAGCCAAAAAATTAAAGAAAAAGAAGCATAGTACCTTGAATAATGTCATTTTAACTAATTCCTATAGATTAGGGTTTTCTTTTGATTTGGGATCTGCCAATGTTCAATTCAATCCCTAATCTTCTGATTTCATTCTATTTTAACCTTAATTTCTCCTTTTCTTTCTAATTTCATGCAAGTCTTTATCAATTACATTTTTCACCCCTAATTTCAAGCACCTTTTACAAGTTGGTTCTTGGTTCACATAAAGAATTAAGCCCCTATTTGTTCACCAGACTTTTCATTTTATGCAATTAAGCTCCTGATTTGCTAATTTAAATTTTCCTAGCTTTTAATTGAGTCCTTAAACTTCAATTATTTCAGCTAACCTCAAAATTGACTTCTAAATGTTGATTTCCCTTGCGATTAAACCCTTAATTAAATATTAAACTTTTGAAAATTTCAATTGAGTCTTTAAATACCAAAAACAAACATTTTTACTAATGGGCTTTGTCAATTAGAACTTTGGATTGCTATTTTGGCCTATCAACATCACTTGGCATTCTGGTCTTCCGTCATTGGGCTCAAACATTCCTTTTCACGCTTGCTTGAGGTGTATTTCCTTGCATTGAACTTATTCATTATTATATATCTTATTTATTATTATTATTATTATTATTATTATTATTATTATTATTATTATTATTATTATAAAATGGGTAGCAAGAAATATCTCCTCCGTGCAATGCTTATGAAGCAAAAGAAAAGTTTTTGCATAGTAAGCTTGTAAAGAAAAGTGTCTATCATACAAAATGGGTGACCAAACTTCTTGAGAAAAGGTCTCATGGGTGGTCTCCTTTTTTCAAAACTCATATTTTGCAAGAAACCAGCCAAAAAATAGTCTATTTTCATGAGCGACCTGTCTTTTCTGAAATTCAAAAATTAGTATATTTCACGGGCGACCCACCCCTTTTTAGAAAATGATCTATTTTCACGAGCGACCGACCCTTTTTAAGATAAAAAACTGGTCTATTTTTATGGGCAACCTGTCTTTTTTCATAAACTAATCTATTTTCATGGGTGACGTGCCCTTTCTGAAGTTCAAAAATTGGTCTTATTTTCATGGGTGACCGGCCTTCTTTTTTTTTTTTTTTTCCAGAAACTAATCTATTTTCATAGGTGATTTTCCCTTTCAGAAGTTCAAAAACTACTATATTTTCACGGATGACATCCCTTTTGAAGTTCAAAAAGTGGTATATTTTCATGGGCAACTTGCCCTTTTTTATAAACTAGTCTATTGTCACAGGCGACTTGCCTTTTCTGAAGTTCAAAAACTGGTTTATTTTTATGGTTGACCTACCCTTTTTTTAGAAACTAATCTATTTTCAAGAGCGACATTATAAACCCCGGGAAAAAAAATCAAGGCTGGATTAAACTAAAGAAAATAAACTAAACTAAAAGTTGTGGGGTGAAATTATAAGAAAAGAAAAGAGGTATAACTTAATTATATAAGAAAAAGGAAAAAAAAATGTGGGGGCAAAAATAATACACTTAAAGAAAATGGGGTTTAAATGCAAATAATAATAATAATAATAATAGAGCATAAATACTCCTCTTCTCGCCAAAAATCTGGAGCAACCGTAAGGAAAGGAAAGAGGGAGTTTTTGTATCCATTTTTTCAAATCAAGAGAGAAACACTAAAAATTTCAAGAACCCATCCAAGATTAAGGGTTATAGGTAGAATAAACACTTTTGGGCAAGGGATTAACAAGAAAATTTGACAAGAAGAGAAGAGAGGAGAGCCGACTGTCATTAGAAAGAAAAAAGAGGGAGTTGAAGATCGAAACCTTGATTCGTGACTCAGCTATTGATTGAAAGTGCCCACTTTTGGTGGGTGACCATTAGAGAGAGGAGATCAGGGGAGGCATTGAGATTGAGGGACTTTCGTGAAGAGTTTGAGGAGAGGTATTATTCTTGGGAGAAAGAATAGGATTTTTTGGATTTGAGGCAGGGAGATTTGACAATTCTGGAGTATGAGAGGAGATTTCAGGACTTAGCAGCTTTTGCCTCCACTTACCTTCCACAGAGCGCCACAGGGTGGAGAGGTTTTGTGATGGACTGAGGCAGGAACTAAGGATGATATTGATAGCCATGCAGTTTCAGTCTGTGTGGGAATAGGTACGGGCTACTCAGGGTATGGAGAGGGTAATAAGGAATACCCTGAAGCCAGTGGTCAAGTAGAGTCGGGCATCTGAAGCTAAAAGGAGAGATTTTGAGTTTTTGACTGGGAGACCTCCTCTCCCAAAGAAAAGGAAGAGTGGGAAATCATTAAGATAGTTCTAAAGAAGAGGTGGGAGGCTTAGGAGGATCTAGACAGGTCAGCAGAAGAGGATCTTGGGGAGGATAGGCTAGACAAGGAATCACAACTGCTAGAGGGTCTATAGAGCAGAAGGGACTAGTATATCCATTTTGTCAGAGGTGTGAGCAGCGACACTCCGAAGATTTTGCTCTGCAATGCTGGGGAGATGTAATATTTGTAAAGGAAAGGGGCCTCGATGGAGAGAGTGCTCACATGTAGGCAGAGGTTGTTAGTATTGTGGGGGACACAAGTCACAGGAAGAAGGATTGTCCTCGTAGAACTATCGAGGGAGCCCATGGTTAGAGGATTGAGGTTCAGAGCCAGCAACAATCAGTTATAGTCGATCGTCCTATCAGGAACAAGTGCTACTCGTGGGAGGCCTAGAAATTAGGAGAAGAGGACTCAGGGTCGGGTATATCACATGACCTACGAGGATGTGAGAGTTGTACTTGATGTGGTGGCAGGTACTTTGTATCTTATAGAATTGTGAATAACTTGTATGTGTTATCTAATACACCTCTGAGAGAGAATATACATATTAATGTTAGAAATTTCTGTTCCACAGCTTGATCAAGAAAAGATAATAAATTATCATAAAAACCATTAACATTTAACAAACCTATAGGTTTATGGTGAATGTGAAGTTGGGTCCAAGAGGAAATACGAATGATCTCTTCCAATGTACCTAGATCACCTGGTAAGGCAATGAAGGCGTTAGTATGGTTAAACATTGCATTCATTCGATTAGACATTTTGGAGACCTGTAGTTCCTCTCCAATTGTTTTTCCAATGATGTCCCCTATTGCTAAAGCTTTGGGGACGACCCCTAAAACTTGACTGCCTCCTAAAAATGCAGCTATTGACACACCCCCCATTAACCTAAGGCTGCCTCCCCCATACACTAAATGAATCTTTCTCTCAGCTAGTACCTGACCAAGATGATTTGCTGATTCTAAAAACTCCTTTTCTTTCCCAGGACTGAATCCACCAAAAACACAAATATTTCTTATTTGATGATTTGAGGAACGTGCCATTTCTACACACTTCTATGTCTGTTGAATTACGGGTTGAGTAGAAATAAAGAGAAGGAAGAGAATATTTTATAGATGAGAAATTAAAAATGCAATCATACCACCTATATGTAGGCCAGCTAGAGTCTCGCTCACTCTCTTTATTTATTTATTTATTTATTTTTAACATGTGTATGTATAAGTAGTTGTGATTGTGGCTCACATCTTCTCTTGGTTTTACGTCCAAGAACGACTTAAACGCTCTATGTGGGTCGGAGATAATCTTCTCATCCAGTTTTCTTAAAAACTGACAAACATGGTCTTTTTTAGTCAGATTTCCAAGACTAAGTCGATCATGTTCTTTATGAAAATGGGGTCATAAATCATGAATTGCACGATGCACATCCACTAGGATGCGTCTCAAGAGTTAATGGAAGATTATCTGAAGACTCCTTACTCAGTCCATCCTTAATGAATTGTATTTTATCTTCACGGTTTATAGATACCATTCCTAAAGAACGACATTGTGCATTACAAGTCCATCTGGCACATCGGTGACAGACTTTTAGTCGTTTGACACGACGTTTCTTTGCAAAAGTGTTTTTACATGTCCCAGGCATGTATGAAATAAAAGAATTGGAAGACTCACTTGATATAATCAGACCTTTGCTTCAATCATCCAATGAATGTCTTCAGGAATTCTATGGTTCATTAACAACCTTAATCTTTTACACCTAACACGGTAAATTTTTGCAATCGTATTTGGACGCAAAACGGGAAAATACTTTTCAATTTTTCAAGAGTGGTGTCCATTTTTTTTAGATGAAAAGTGGAAAAGAGATGCAAAGAAAAGGGAAGGAACAAGGAATTGAACAAATATATACAGAAATATCAGTTATTATGGGAAACTGAAAGAACCGACTTAAGAGTCACGGAGTACCGTTATCTGCCATTTGACCAGGGTTGGAGAAAGACTAGCAAAACAAGAGTCACACCAAAAAGAAACACAAAAACAATGTTAGAAAAATAAAATAATCATCCTTTATTTACAGGATCATTCAAACCAATGGATTAATTTTCACTAGAAAAATTATCAAAGTAAGCTTTCAAACGATGTCTATTTACCTTAAAAACATTGTAATTCTTTGGATTTTTAATATCAAACGCCCTATAAGGATACACATGTTTCATAATAAATGGACCGCTCCATCTTGATTTTAGCTTTTCAGGAAATAAATGGAGTTGAGAATTATAAAGCAAAACTTTTTGACCAACATCAAATGTTGTTCTCAAGATTCGCTTGTCATGAAACTCTTTGATTCTTGCTTTATAAATTTTTGGATTCTCATATGTATCATTTCTTATTTCCTCAAGCTCATTTATTTATAACTTATGCAGCTGGCTAGCATCATCAAGGTATGAATTGAAAGCTTTATGTTCAAGTTCCACAGGCAAGTGACAAGATTTTTCATAGACCAACCTATAAGGTGACATACCTAATGGTGTTTTAAAAGCAGTACGATAAGCCTAAAGTGCATCATTAAGTCTTAAAGACCAGTCCTTCCTATTAGGGTTTAGTGTTTTTTCTAAGATTTATTTGATCTCTCTATTAGCAATTTCTACCTGTCCACCTGTATGAGGGTGATAAGGGGTGGAAACTTTGTGTGTGATTCCATATTTCTTCATTAAAAACTTAAATGGCTTGTTGCAAAAATGTGTTCCACCATCACTTATCATGGCTTGAGGGATTCCAAATCGACTCAAAATATTTTCTTTCAAAAACTTTATCACTATTTGTGATCATTATTTCGACTTGGATTGCCTCTATCCATTTTCAAACACAATCTACTACGACTAATATGTACAAGAAACCAAATGATGGAGGAAATGGACCCATGAAATCTATACCCCAATAGTCAAAGATCCCAATGACAAGAATAGGATTTAAAGGCATCATGTGATGTTTTGAAACATATCCCAACATTTGACAGTTTTCACAAGTCTTGCAGAATGCATGTGAGTCCTTGAACATGGTAGGCCAGTAAAATCCACTTTGTAAGATTTTTGTAGTTGTCTTTCTTGATGAAAAATGACATCCATATGCCTCAAAATGATAAAATTTAATGACATTACTTACCTCATTGTCAGGAATGTATATTTGAAATATTTAATCAGGACAATATTTGAATAAATAAGAGTCATCCCAATAAAAGTTCTTCACTTCGTTCAAGAACTTTCTTTTGTCTTGGGTACTCCAATGAGCTGGCAAATGTCCTGAAACAAGAAAATGAACAATATTAGCAAACCAAGGCATTGTAGAGACAGAAAGTAAAGATTCATCAGGAAAGTAATCATTGACTTGTGTGATGTCAGATGTGGAATCTATTGTCAATCTTAACAAATGATCTGCGACAATATTTTCAGTGCCTTTCTTGTTCTTAATTGTGATATCAAATTCTTGAAGTAACAAAATCCACCGCACTAATCTAACCTTAGAATCCTTCTTAGAAAGAAGATATTTCAATGTTGCATGATCACTAAAAAGAGCAACAGGTGAGCCAACAAGATAAGACATGAATTTTTCACATGCAAATGAAAATGATCTTTTCTAGTTATTGAATTAAGTTTTCTATAGTCAATGCACATATGCTAACTAGTAATAGTCCTAGTTGGAACTAACTCATTTTTTTTTATTTGTTATCACAGTGACTCCAGACTTCTTGGGTACAACTTGGGTAGGACTTACCATTTCCTGTCAAAAATAGGATAAATAATTCCATTATCTAGAAGTTTAATGACTTTATTTTTTACTACTTCTTTCATATTAGGATTAAACCTTTGTTGCATTTCTCTAGAGGGTTTAGCATTTTCCTCCAAATAAATCATGTGTGTGCAAATCAAAGGACTAATTCCTTTTATGTCAGCTATGGTCAATCCTAATGTATTTTTGTGCATTTTCAGAGTTTGTAATAACTTACCTTCTTGATGTGCATTAAGTTTAGGTGAGATTATTACTAGAAAAGTTTCATTTTCTCCCAAAAATGAGTATTTGAGATTGAATTGTAATGGCTTCAAATCAGGTTTTGGTAGTTGAATACATGAAGGTACTGACTCAATTGATCGTGGTGCAATTCTTTAATTTGTGGTCTCCAATTACTTGCATGTGATTCTTCCTGAAAATAGACTATTTGCAAATCATCAGATTCATCAATCTCAGTCTTACTGAAAGTGGTTTGAAATTGATCATGAACTAATTTTTCAATAAAGTCCACTTCCTGTAAATTATTATCATCTCCAGGTTGCTTGCAAATGTTGAAAATATTCATCTCCAATGTCATGTTTCCAAATGAAAACTTCATTACTCCATTCCTATAATTAATCAATGCATTAGAAGTTGCAAGAAATAGACGTTTTAAAATAACATGAATGAAATTACATACTTCAACAGGTTGTGTATCCAAGACAACAAAATCCACATAATAAATGAATTTATCAACTTGTACTAACACATCTTCAACCATTCCTCTAGGCACTTTTACAAATCTTTCAGCAAGTAAAAAAATTACAAAAGTTGGTTTTAACTCATCTAGATTGAGACTTTGAAAAACCGAATATGGAAGTAAATTCACACAAGCTCCAAGATCAAGTAAAGCTTTTTTTAATTTTATGTTCTCTAATAAAGCATGAAATTGTAGGACAACCAGGGTCTTTATATTTCAAAGCATTATTGTTTTGAAGAATAACACTTACTTGTTCGGCTAAAAAGACTTTCTTTTTTACATTCAGTTTTCTCTTCACGGTGCATAAGTCTTTAAAAATTTTAGCATAAGAAGGTACCTGTTTAATAGCATCCAACAAAGAATTGTGATTGACTTTCCTTTGTGTGGTCATAACATGAAGAAATGGAAGTGTTGGCGGGGAATCAGTCTTTTCTTTGCAATGTTCATATTCAACCCCTTCCTTATCCTCAGAGATTAACTCATCATCTTTCTCACAAGGTTCAAGAATGGGTTTTTCAATAACCTTATCATTGCGGAGTGAAACGACCAAAAGATTGATGTCTTCTTTCAAGTGTAGGAGTGTCGAAGTAATAAATAACCCGGCAAGATCGGGGTTGAACCACAGGGAGGTTAACTGTATAAACTGTAAATAAAGAAATAGATAATAACAGAAAAGGAGTTGAAGAGAGCTTTGAGATGTGATATTGATATAAGGATTAAACAAGGATAAAATAATTGTCAAGGTTAGATGATCCACCAATGGTATTTCAAACAAATATAGTATATAAACTCTTATTACTCAACTAGAAACCACACACAAAGGAGGTTCCAATCGGATTATAAATTGTTAACATGATTACATTAGTTATCTTATTTGAATAATGCTAATACTTGTAAATGTTGTCAGGTATTCATGATTATAACTTATGTTAACAACTAATCAAGTTCCTTTCATAGCACAGGTGTCGGTTATACCATACGGTTTGGGCTATGAAAGTGCCAAGTATTTGTTGTACCAAGGTTATACAATATAAATCTAGATTAACCATTTAACAAGCAAAGTATTAAGAGTGAATAAGATAACAAATACAAAACATGTTAGTGTCAAACATTAAAGTCTATGTTGAGTTTATATTATACTTATTCTTACGCCATTGGTGTAACCTTTTCACTTTGACATAATAAACTTAGCTTAAACATAATGAAGAAGAGAAACATAAATAAACAAGATAAGAACATAAATAAGATATAATTTAACTAAGTAAAGGAAAGGAGAAAAGCATAAACAAGAGATTAATATAAACAAAACTGAAGCATTACAAAAATATAAAGAGAGAGAGCAAGAACATGATCTTGATCTGAAAACCAAGATGCCTAAATACATGACAAATGCCTCCTTTTATAGGCCAAAATTTGAAACTATTGATTTGATGACTAATTGTTGAGTGGGGGCCACATCTTGACTTGGTGACAATCTTTATCTTCTTGTCTGAACAAAATCTCATTACTAACGTCAGAATTTGAACAAATTGTCCCCATGAAAGTTCTAGGAAATTGTCCTAGCTTTCCAACAAAACAAGAATCGGTGTATTTGGACTTCTAGAACTCGAGATATGGGCTGAACATTGAACAGTGTCTGGGTTGCAGGACAAATTCCGACTTCTCCGTTGTTGCTAACATTTGAACTCGAAAATGACACTTTTAAATCTTGGACTCCTCATGAAAATTTTAGGCCTATGTCTTAACTTTCCATGCATATAAACCAGACCGAAATCCAAGTTCTATAGCTCTAATTATGATCCAATAACTGAATGGTGTTCCAATTTGAATTCAACTAGCATCTCTTTTCTAAGCTTAGCCCTCTCTTTGTCTTCTCCATTTCAGTAATTAAACTCATCAATCAATCTTTTGATTTATGTGATAGGCCTGCATTTGACATGAACATTTACCATAAATTAAAGGTATCTTATATTATCAGACTTGTTATTATAAAACGTGCTCTAGTTAAGGAGTTATTGATAATTCAAGTGCAAAATGATGATATAAAACCTTGATAAACATAAGACACAAGTGGATTGTACCAAGACGGTGACAATCCAAGGAATAGGTGATAAAATAGTAGTGTTTAAAGGGGAAAGAAAAGTAATTCGAAGTTGTGTAATCTGAGTCTTGGTAGCGAGAAAGTTACTAAGGAACGGTTGTTCTGCTTGGTTAGCCCATGTAAGAGAGCTGGAAAAGGGTAGGATAGATTTGGCTAGTATTCTTACTGTCGTGCGTGTGCAGCGTTGCGATAATCGTCCACCCTCTTAGGGTATGGTGTCTCTATCTAGCAAATGTTGGAAGACAAGGAATTCTTGTCTTTTATTAGTGGAAAATTGGAATGGGAGTCGCTACCTAGTATTCTGGTCACTAGGAACCCTAACTGATCTCAGAGATCGGGCACGCAGACTGGTTGCGTAAAGGGAAGGTATTACCACCCCAACTACACCCTACTTAAAGTAAGTTGCATTGTTTTGTTGTCTGATAAAATCTAAGTCTTGTTGTGGTTTCTAATTATTGGTCTGTCTGTGGTTTAAGAAAAGTCCTCCTCTGTAAGAAGATCCTTATCTTATCGGATAAAAACCTAACCGTTCTATATTGTTGAAAGAAATACCTTTTATTAATATCAGAAATACATTTTACGTATAAATTCGTAATCTCTGATACTAAAACAAAGCAAAAAAAAATTTTGGAATTTTTGAAAAATTGGCTAAATTCTCGTGACTTTAATATTCTGGTTATTAAAGCCAAAATGCATGCTAAAACATATTTTTGAAGTTTTCTTTGTTGTATGAAAATACAATATGATTTTTTAGTTTTGAGAGACTTGGTCGCATGCATAAAATAAAAATATTATTTTTTACAAAAACCAGGCATTTTAATACCAGATTTGTATCTTTTACGGTATCTTTTACGTGCCTTTTCTAGTTTGGTCCTTGATTTCAGATTATTCAATTAAGTCCCTAATTGGCCATCAAACTTCAATATTTATGCAATTAAGCCCCAGATTTGATCAAATCAATTCTTAAAAATTATAATTTGAACCCATAACTTTAATTTCTCCCAATTAAAGCCCAAATTAACTTAAAAATCAATCTTTCTTGCAATCAAACCCTCCATAAATTCAATTAAACCTTCAATAAAATTTAATTGAGTCCATAAACATCTTATTTTGAACTTTTCTTCCTCAAATTGAATTGTCTTTGTCAACAGGGCTCTCATTAGTGAACAAAATACTGTCAAATTTCATTTTTGTATTTTTGAACCTCCTTAACCAAATTCTAACTATTTTCACGGCACTCCGACATTCTCTTCTCATTGCTATTATTTTTAAGATTTTTTTTTATTTTCATTTCACATATTTTTTTGATTTTTTGGAAGAGAAAAAGTGAATTTGGGGAATAACCCAAAAATAGGTTATGACAGTTGCCCCCCCTCTTTACAATGCTTACGATAGAAAATCTCATAAGTGATTTTTGATAGTAAACCTTGTAAAGAAGAAAAAGGAAAAGATAACAAACTCACCATATCAAGAAATGATGAATTGTTTTGAAAATATTTGAAGTGAGGGCTAGAAAGCGCATTCAGTGGAAAAACATGAAGGTTTTTTTTAATGAAATTCAAAGATTTTTGAAATAATCGAATTGTCATGGGTGACCTACCCAAATGAAAAATGTGAAGTGGTCTCATTGTAATGGGTGACCTACCCAGATAAAAAGAAAAGAGTGGTCTCACTATAATGGGTGACCTACCCACAAAAAAGGATGGTCTCATTGTAATGGGTGACCTACCCAAAGGAAAAAGGGAAGAGTGGTCTCATTGTAATGGGTAACCTACCTAAAAATGGTCTCATTGTAATGGGTGACCTACCCAGGTAAAAAAAACATGGAGAATGGTCTCATTGTAATGGGTGACCTACCCAGAAAAAATATTGGTCTCATGGTAATGGGTGACCTACCCAAGTGGAAGAACCCAGGTGGAAGAATAGTCTCATTGTAATGGGTGACCTACCTAGGTTAAAAAACATGGAGAATGATCTCATTGTAATGGGTGACCTACCTAGAAAAATATTGGTCTCATTATAATGGGTGACCTACCCAAGTGGAAAAAGGAAAGAGTGAGGGCTCAAAGGCGCATTCGAAAGGAGGTAGGGTTATAAAATGCACAACCTAAGAGATAGTGACTCAAAGGCGCACTCGAAAGGAGGTAGGGTTAGAAAACGCACTACCTGAGAAGTAAGGGCTCAAACGCGCACTTGAAAGGAAGTGAGGGCACAAAGGCGCACTCGAAAGAAGGTAGGGTTAGAAAACGCACTACTCAAGTGATGGTGGCTGAACACCGATCTGTCAATGTTGAAACAATTCATTGTGATTAATATGCATGTATGCTTACCTTAGAAATATAGGTCCCTATTTCTTTATGGTGTCTTTATTTTCTCAAAAGTTGGAGTGTTAGGAGTAAACATCAATGGCTTTTTTGCTCTTGCTTACTCGAGTCATATCTTGTGATCTTGACCTCTTGAAAGGACTTCCCTTCATCATGCCCCAAGTATTCAATTTGGGTTTGGGGATGAGGCTATGTGAAGGAAGGTTTGACAAGGAGTTGTTTTCATGCAGAAATTTTGGAATTTTAAAGCTTTCTACATAGAAATCATTTTGACATCGATTCAAAGCAAACTTGTTCTTAAGAAATTCAAGTGATTCTTATGGAGAGGTCTTCAAAAGTGATGAAAACTTTTTGTTTTGCTTTTGGTGAAAAATATAAAGTGACATTTAGTTGGTCAAAAATGATTCCAGATTTAATCTGAGGGTTACTGAGAACCGATCTTCAAAGCATTCATTTTATTTGCATGAATAATGATTTAGTTCACATGAGAAAGCATTGCCTACCAATCTAGATTGCTTGCCTTTTACCAGAAAGGGCTTGATTAGGCATGTAATGTTGGCTTGGGCTCTTGGTTATGAAGAAAAGGATATTTGTAGGCTCAAAAGGTGTCTCAAGGGATTTCAAGACTAAGGATCATTAGTGCTTGTTTCCTGACCTTTTGTCTTTGGAATGTCTTTCCAAAATGGTCTATCGTGCCCCCTAGTGGTGGGTTTGGGCTCTTTCTCTTTGTTTTTGTTTTCTCCATTTGGTTTTGAGCATCATTGTATTGGTTTTTTTTTATGCTCAAAATTTTTGGATCCTTTGGATTTTTCTTCATGGCCCCCCCAGTTTTGTTTAGGCACCTTGATGATTGAGAATTTTCTTTTATGCCCCCCAGTGTTGCTTGGAAACTTCCAATCGTTGAGGTTTTTTCTATATCTCTTGCACTTGCCCCTAGTATGGGGTGTGATCCTAGCCAAGCTTTTTTTTTTTAAAAAAATATACTAAGCTAAAAAAGGGACTGCAAAGGATATATTTTAGCTTTGTGAAAGGATTATCAAAGATGACTTTTCTTTATTTCAAACTCATGCACTTAGGATCGGTAGGCCTTGCTTTCATGCGAGTATGCAAAGTGATTTCTCATTATTCATTCAAATAAAACTCAACTTTGGAGTCACCTTATGGTGTTTTTTTTTGTTTTTGTTTGTTTGTTTTTTTTTTTCAGGTTTTCTAGTTGTATGGTTACCGTTCTAAGGAATCACTTGAATTTCAAGAATTCGTTTATTTTGGACAAACATCAATATGATTTCTGCCTTTTGTACTAAACTTTGAATTCCCAAAAATTCTTGTAAACATGTGAGATCATGCATAGTTTTGGAAAAAAAGAAAAACATGTCATGAACATATGAAAATGAAAATACATGATCTTATTAACAAGAAAGCTAATTTGACAAAGAAAGTCTTGTAATATTATGAGCCAAATTACTGACAAGACTGAAATAGGTTGAAACCAACATGATTAAACAAAAGGCAATATTAGGGCAAACTTCATCCTTTCATTTTGGTGAATCTCCTCTTAGGCTAGCCTCCTCACATCAGCTCTTGTAGAGGTCTCATTGATGGTGTAGACAAAAACTATGGTAGAAATTTGAATCCTTCAAAAATTTATGCTGCCTTTTTCGCACCTTGCATTGACCATTGATGCTTTCAGATTCCCCGAACATTCTATTGCTAGTGCATTTCTAATCCAACGCTTCGAGCATGATTAGGTAGAGGGTTCATGTTCACATTAGGAGTGTCTTCAAATGCTATCCACCCTACCTTGATTAATTGTAGAAGCTTTCTCTTGAAGGTGTTACAAGTATGGATGTCATGTTCGACAACACCAACATAGTATTCGCAAGTGAGCTCTGGCTTGTACCAGTCGGGGTAAGGGAGTTGTAAAAGTGCCAGAGGTTCGGGAGCTATATGCCCTATGATTAATAGCTTCTGGTATATCTCATTCAGCAGTAGCGGTAATGGAGGTAGTTGTTCTTGAACCCTTTGGTAATTTCCAATTTGGCTTTTGGTTTGAAAGTTTTGGGGCTTAGGTTTTTTTATGTTGGCAATTTGGGATGGAATATGGTAGTTTTCAGATGGGTTTTTCCTACCCCTGTAGCCATCCAACATGGTTGACCTCTTTCCTTTCAAAGCCTCTTTTCTCGATGGGTTCAGAAATTCTACTACTCTTGACGCCTTGCTCTATACGTTCACATACTACCATAGTGTTAGTGAATTGTTAGGTCAAACTACCCATCACATGCTCGTAATATGGCGCCTTTAGCGTGTCGGCAAATAAAGTGGCCATATTTTTGTCCAGAAGTGGGGGATGTACTTGAGCAGCGGATTCTCGCCATCTTTGAGCTATTCCCTTATGCTTTCTTTATCCCTTTTCTCTAGATTTGACAAACTGGTTCTATTAGGAGCAATATCCATATTATACTTGTACTACTTGACAAAAGCATCCACCAGATCTTTCCATCTCTGGATCTTTGTGTTGTCCAATCTCATGTACCAGCTCAATGTTGCCCTACTTAAGCTATCCTGAAAAAAGTACATCAATAGTTTTTCATCATGTACTACTTCTGCCATTTTATTGCAGTAAGACTTGAGATGAGTCATAGGACATTGTGTTCCACTATATTTGATGAACTCAGGAACACAAAACTTTTCGGGACAACCACATTTGGGACTAAACACATCTCTACTGCCCAAACTGCGACTCTAATTCTAGCTTCCAGCGCCACCATCTTATCTTGATCAATGCTATCAGATGACCTGGCCTTGTGGGACTTGTTGGCAAATGTATCCATGACTTCCGGGGTTGGTGCAAGTGTCACTGAATGCACAAATGATGGATTATGTTGAGGCTCTTGACCATGTTCACTCACTCTTTCTTCGAGTTGAGCTGTTGTCGGAATCTGATTAAATGTGTCTGGTCGGTTAGAAGGACCTTCACCAGAGGTATTTCTTAGTGTTTGCTCGAGTAAGCTAGTGAGGCGAGCCACGTTTATCTTTAGAGACTCCAACTCTTCTTGAAAATGGGTGTCACGGTGAGCGCGCTCTTCATCTTTCATGTTTCTCGCTCGAATTCGGGTGTTGTAAACTCTTTGGGGACCTATATTTCAACATGCCATGTATGGATGTTATTTACAAAGAATTGATGTATGTTTACAAATGCAAATGTATGTACATGCATATTAGGGGGCTCATACTCTAAGGATAGGTTTTGGGTCATTACATGATGGGTGGCTTTCTACCTAGTCTCAAAAGGGTCTTTTGCTGTTCTAGTGATCACCCTTGTGAAGGCAATATGGGGGCTTAGTAGGTAATGAGATGACGTGTGCATCAATCATTACCAGTCTAAGCACTCAACGAAGAGTTGGGGTTTACACAAACTTAAATCTTAACTAAAAGTTGTAAGGTAAGCTGCTAGCCCCCCACTTAACCTAAAGTTTTTTTTTCTCAGTATAAACTCTCATAAAATGTGAATGATGCATGAAACAATTATATACAATGCATGAACAAATATGTATAAAATTAAAGCAAATGAGGAAATGTATATTAACAATAACACACAAACTAAAACAAGATAATTAGACAAAAACAAAGCTTAACCCACAAGGTCCCTACTGAAGTCGCCATTCTGTCGCAAGTGTGCGACATCGTGACAATCGTCCACCCTTTTAGGGTATGGTGTCTCTGTCTAGCAAATGTGGAGAGACAAGACATTCTTGTCTTTTATCAGTGGAAAATTGGAATGGGAATCGCCACCTAGTATTCTAGTCACGAGGAACCCTAACTGGTCTTAGAGATCGAGTACGTAGACTGGTTGCGTAAAGGGAAGGTATTAGCACCCCAACTACGCCCTACCAAAGGTAAGCTGCATTGTTTTATTTTCTGATAAAATCTAAGCTCTTGTTGTGGTTTCTAATTGTCAGTATGTCTATGGTTTCTAATTGTCAGTATGTCTATGGTTTCTAATCCTCTGTAAAGAGATCCTTATCTTATCGGATAAAAACCTAACCCTAACTACGCCCTATCTAAGGTAATCTGTATTGTTTTCTCTCTTTGTTTCTTTTTTTGCTACTGCCTCCCTTTATGCTCTCTCTTCCCCTGTATTTATAGGCAAATACATGGGGAGAGAGGCCTGCTACCCCTGTCCAGTCATGGCACAAGGGTACGATGCCTGAGGCAACCACTGTGCAACTTCCCCAGGACTGCCCGAGGGGCACCTCCCCTCTGTCTCGCGCATTCAGGGGAAGAAGAAGACCCATAGCGGCGTTTAAAACGGCACCGTTTGGGGCTTTTCTCTTTCCTTTTGTTTTAAAATAGTGGATGAAAGGGCGCCGTTTTGGACAAAACACACTGTTTCATTTAAAAGGAAATGGCGGCAAAATCGTGTCAAAGTCCAAATCAGTCTTCAATTTGTAATTTGTTCAATCAAGTCCTAAATTGCAATTTTGATTTTGAAAATCAATTCAATTGCACCCCTGCCAAATTCAATCGTAGGCCCTGAAGTTGGCCGCCTTTTTCACTTTAGTCATTGGTTTCTAATTTATGCAATTTGACCCTCAATTCATCAATAAACTTCCAATTTCTTCAATTTGGCCTCTGATTCGGTTAATTACAGCTCCTCTATTTACACCCTTTTTCCAGTTTGGTTCTTGGTTTCTGACTTATTCAATTAAGTCCCTAATTGGACATCGAACTTCAACATTTATGCAATTAAACCTCATATTTGACCAAATCAATTCTCAAAAATTATAATTTGACCCCATAACTTTTAATTTCTCCCAATTAAAGCCCAAATTAACTTAAATATCAATTTTTCTTGCAATCAAACCCTCCATAAATTCAATTAAACCTTCAATAAAATTTAATTGAGTCCATAAACATCTTATTTTGAACTTTTCTTCCTCAAATTGAATTTTCTTTATCAACAAGGCTCTCATCAGTCAATAAAAATACTGTTAATTTCAATCTTTGTATTTTTGAACCTCCTTAACCAAATTCTAACCATTTTCAGGGCACTCCAGCATCCTCTTCTCACTGCTATTATTTATTGGATTTATTTTTTGTTCTTAGTTCGCATATATATTTTTTTGGAATAGAAAAGGTGAATTTGGAGAATAACCCAAAAATGGGTTATGACATTTGTTATGAGGGAGTTTCGAGATGTATTCCTAAAAGGGTTGTCTGGATTACCTCCAGTTAGAGAAATTGAAGTTTTCATAGAAACTATTCCAGGAATTTCTCCTATAGCCCAGTCTCCGTATAGAATGGCACCTATGGAATTGGTTGAACTAAATGTTCAGCTTCAGGAATTGTTAGATAAAGGCTTCATCCGGCCTAGCAACTAGCCCTGGGGAGCTCCGGTATTGTTTGTAAAGAAAAGGATGGCACACTTTGTTTGTGCATTGATTATCATCAATTGAATAAAATGACGGTGAAGAACAAGTATCCACTCCCACGAATAGATGATTTATTTGATCAGTTGAATGGTGCTAGGGTGTTCTCTACGATAGATTTGAGATCTGGATACCACTAGTTGAGAATCAAGGAACAAAACATACAAAAGACTGCATTCTGAACCCGTTATAGGCATCACGAGTTTTTGGTGATGCCTTTCAGTTTAAACAATGCTCCGGCCATGTTTATGGACTTGATGAATCGAGTGTTTTGACCTTACCTGGACCAACACATGTGGTATTTATTGACGATATCTTGGTGTAAAGCTAGATAAGTGTGAGTTCTGGCTCAAAGAAGTAGTATTTTTAGGCCATGTAATATCCGCAGAAGGAATATTTGTGGATCCAAGAAAGGTTAAGGTCGTGTTAAAATGAGAAATGCCTACCAACGTGACAGCAATTTAGAGCTTCTTGGGTCTTACTGGGTATTACCAGAGGTTTATTGAGGGGTTCTCCACCATAGCATCACCTTTAACTAAGCTGACCCACAAGGAAGTCAGGTTTGTTTGGTCGGAAGAGTGTGAAGCGAGCTTTCGAGAACTAAAGGAGAGGCTCACTTCTGCTCCCGTGCTGGCCATTCCATCGGGGACAGAAGGGTTTTGTGGTATATAGTGATGTCTCAAACAGGGGTTTGGGATGTGTATTGATGCAACATGGGCGTGTGATTGCTTATGAATCAAGATAGCTAAAGTCGCATGAGGTCAATTACCCAGTTCATGACCTAGAACTTGCAGCGGTGGTATTTGCCTTAAGAGTTTGGAGAAATTATTTGTATGGGTCACAAGTTCAAATCTTTACAGACCATAAAAGTTTGAATTATTTGATGTTATAGAAGGAGTTGAACATGCGACAAAGAAGATGGGTAGATTATGATTGTGTGATTGACTACCATCCTGGTAAGGCTAATGTAGTAGCCGATGCCTTGAGGAGGAAGGGAAAAACAATGATGAATGATATGGAGATTAAGGAATAGGGAAGCATAGTGGAGTTGAAGAAAATAGGTTTACGGCTAAGTGTAGGGCCCGAGGGATCATTGTTAGCTCAATTAAAGATCCGATCTGTGATTTAAGACAAGGTCTTGGTGGCTCAACAGGCAAATAGGAAAGTAAAAGAGATTAAGGAGAGGGTAAACAAGGGTATAGAGGCATCATTTCAAATGTCATCCGAGGGGCTAATGGTAGGTGAATTTATTTGCCTAAGGATAAGACTTTAAAAGATGAAGTATTAAGCTCATTAATCTCAATTTACTACTCATCCAGTGAGTACAAAGATGTATAGGGATTTAAAGGAATACTACTGGTGGCCAAATATAAAGAGGGAAATAGCAGAATTTGTGTCGAACTGTAAGACTTATCAAGAAGTAAAGATAGAACACCAGAGATCTGTAGGGGAATTACAATCATTATCAATTCTGAAATGGAAATGAGAGGATATTTCCATGGATTTTGTGACGGGATTACCCAGGAGAAAGAAGGGGAATGATGCTATATACTCATGGATCAATTAACAAAATCTACTTTGTTTTTGCCTATGAAGATGACTAATTTGGTGGATAAGCTGGCAAAATTGTATGTAGATGAAGTAATCAGACTTTATGGGGTGCTAGTTTCAATTATATCGGATTGAGATCCAAGGTTCACATGGAGATTGTGGCCTAGTTTACAACGGGCAATGGGGACAAAGTTGAATCTAAGCATAGCATTTCATCCTCAGATGGATGGTCAATTTGAAAGGACCATTCAAACTCTTGAGGATCTCCTGAGGTCATGTGTGGTGGAGTTTGGAGGGAATTGGGAAGATTGCCATTGGTGGAGTTTACTTATAATAATAGCCATCAAACTATTATTGATATGGCTCCATATGAAGCATTATATGGGAAGAAATGTCGTACCCCAATTTGTTGCGAGGAAGTCGGAGAAAGGAAGCTTTTGGGACCTGAAATGGTGCAACTGACAACTGACAAGGTGAGGATAATCAGAAAGAGGATGAAGGAAGCCCAAGATAGATAAAAAAAAGAAGTTACGCAAATAACTAGAGAAGGCCTTTGGAATTCCAAGTGGGGGATAAGGTATTTTTGAAGGTGGCGCCTTGGAAAGGCATCATTCGATTTGGAGTAAAAGGGAAATTAGCCTCGAGATATTGACCCTTTTAAGATTAAGGAAAGAATCGGGCCAGTTGCCTGTATATTTGGATAAAATTCACAATGTGTTCCATGTGTCATTGCTGCAAAAAGCCAAGATATACCCCTCACGGGTATTGCCACAAGTTCCTATGAAGATTAAAGGGGATCTAACCATGGAAGCTAAGCCTGTCAAGATCTTGGATCGAGATGAGAAGGTGTTGAAGAATAAAAGAGTTCCCTTGGTGAGAGTATTGTGGAGAAGCTCTCGAATAGAAGAAGAAATATGGGAAAGAGAATTTGAGATGAAGGAGAAGTTTCCACACTTATTCCTTGACATAGGTAAATAGCTTGAATTTCGAAGACGAAATTTTTATTAGGAGGGGAGAATGTAAACCTTAAGAAAAAATCAAGGCTGGATTAAATAAAAGAAAATAAATTAAACTAAAAGTTATGGGGTGAAATTATAAGAAAAGAAAAGAGGTATAACTTAATTATAAGAATAAAAAAAATGTGGGGCAAAAATAATACACTTAAAGAAAATGGGGCCTAAATGCAAATAAGAATAATTATAGAACATAAATACCCCCTCTTCTCACCAAAAATATGCAGCAACCGTAAGGAAAGAAAAGAGGGAGTTTTTTGTATCCATTTTTGCAAATCAAGAGAGAAACACTAAAATTTGAATAAGAAAGAGATTCTAATGAAAGCCAAAAGGGAGAAGTGAACAAAATATGAATGCATGTTGTCCTTTTTAAATTGTTAGATATTTGTACTGTTATATTTATTATGATATTCATGTTTCAATAATATGTATCTTGTTTCAGGACCATCGCATGCATGACAGGAGTAGATCCTAACTTATGTTCACTTTTTTTAATCTAGGTTCTAAGGAGTATACCCTTGTATTTTGTAAACATGGAAATGTTTGTATAACTTAATTTGTATAATTAATGTTTACACTTAATTAAATGAACTTAACTCTATAATTCATATAACCATGTTTCATGTATGCATATTTATATTTTTTATCCATCCATAATGATATTTGTTATATAATGTATATCATAAATATTATGGTTGATATGTATGATGATGTTTGTGGGATTGAGACCCAGGATGATTGGGTCGGGATTGAGTTAGGAAATGCGGGTTATTAAAAGTGTAAACAGATTAAATGTCGATAACTTGGGACCTTCTGGTATAGGGGAGACTCCGTTGAAATTTTGATAGACTTTAATACGAACATCATGAATAGATATAGAAAAAAAAAATTAATTACTCTGTTTTTCGGTTGGCATGAGATTGTTGTCTTTATCCCAGAACGGGGGATGTTACAGACATGCCCTTTAAAAACAAATTGGTCTATTTTCATGGGCGACCCTTTTTTTTTCAACTTAATACTAGGACCAAATCCTTTCAATTTTTCAAAGATCAAAACAAATACCAATTTTGGGTGTTCAAATTACGTGGATTGAGCCTATTGTCTTTTGCTTGTAAATTCCATCGTTCTTCTTGAATGGCAATCAATATTTCAATTTTTAGGTTAGATCAAATGCAATGCTTGTTTTTTGAAATATAGGCCCCCCCTCCTTTTCTTCGCAATCTTCACCGAGGGTTGTAATTTCTAGGTCGGTCATTCTGGTTGGCTTTTCTCTCCATTTCACCCGAATAACTTCATGCAAGTTGCCTTATGTAGCCTTTTTTTGTGGCTATGGCGAATATCATTCTAAATTAGGAACAACTTAGAAACTCTTTGTCTTGTGACAATGTTGTAAGCTTTTAACACTTCTGAGACATGCTTTAGGGGGATTGGGGTGATTTCCCTAACAAAGATTTTGCACAATTTACCTTGTCTTTTTGAAAATACAAGATTCATTAATGTTATGTCAAAAAGTGTTTTTATCATAACGCTTGGTATAGGAGATGACCTATTTTGAGAAGGATCAAATACTCGTTTGAAGTCTTGTGTTTGGATCCTCTCGATGCGAACAAAAGAAAAAAAGTTTTTCATTTCATCATTAATTTCACAACTGATTCCTTAAGTGCGCCATTTATCAATCTATCTTGCTTGCTTGATTAGAAATGTCTTTTTAGGTACATAATGAAGGTTGGGTTGCAGGTCAACAAAGAAAAGAGTTTATAGGCTCAAACAGTGTTTAAGGGTTGTTTGTAGCGAATTAACATTCGGTGCCAATTGTGTTTTTTGCAGCGAATTTGGGGTTCGCTGCCGAAGTTGTATTGTCTGCAGTGAATTTGTAATTTGCTGTTGAAATTGAGTTGTTTGCAATGAATAAACATTCGCTACCGAATTGTGTGTTCTGCAACGAATTTGAAATTTCATTGCCAAAATTCAGTTGTTTACAGCGAATTAACATTTGTTGCCTAATTGTGTGTTCTGCATCGAATTTGGGGTTCGCTGGCGAACTTGAATTGTCTGCAGCGAATTTGTAATTCGCTACCGAAATAGAGTTGTTTCCAACGAATTAACATTTGGTGCCGAATTGTGTGTTCTGCAGCGAATATGGGATTCGCTGCCGAAGTTGTATTGTTTGCAGCGAATTTGTAAATTGCTGCCGAAATTGAGTTGTCTGCAGCGAGTTGGCATTCAGCAGCAAATTTGTGATTCACTGCCCAATTGTGTGGTGCCTGCAGCAAAATAATTTTCGCTGTTGAATTGTGTGGCCTGCAACGAATCAGCTTCGCTGCCAAATTGTGTGCCAGCAGGGAACCATTTTCACTGCCAATTTCTACAATAGACCCCCGGGCATAAATGACTTAAATGCTTGTAACAATTTCATTGTATGATGGTGTAATATGTGGAACACTTGAATGTGAACATATGGACTCTTGAAATAAGTATGGTGATAAATGTGATTTAAGGATGCAAATGTACTGATTTGTGGCCATTGATGTCTCAGAACAAGGACAACCCGCAAGTGGAGTAGGTAGGTGGTTTCCACCTTTTTCTCGTATGATGTTTATGTTTTGAAATAATTTACTTATGATGATATTTTATTAAATCCTTTTTGAATGATGAAACGATGATGAAGTGTTTAATTGAATTCTTGATGATTGTCGAAATGAATATATGATATGTCGGTTCTTGTTGAATGTTGAAACAATGACAAAAATGTTAATGTTTTGAAATGACATGTTTGAGGTGGATATATATTATTATGTTGCGATGAATATTAAATCGACTATGAGATGTTGATTGGGCTATTATGAATTTGGGCTGCTGATGAATGGTAGTATGAGTATCACGAAGGATCTACAGTTGTATTTTATCGAATGTAATTGCGATGAATGGTAGTATGAGTATTAAGAAGGATCTAGTGTTGTCTTTTATTGAATGTCATTGAGACGAATGGTAGTATGAGTATTACAAAAGATCTACTGTTGTATTTTATTAAATGTAATTGTGATGAATGGTGGTATGAGTATTACGAAAGATCTATTGTTGTACTAAATGTTAATTATCACAGATGGTTGCATGAGTATTATGAGGGATCTATTGTTGTATTGTATTGAACATTAATTGTCATGAATGGTTGGATGAGTAATACGAAGGGTGTACTGTTGTGTTACTAAATGCTACCCTCCTATGGAATGTTTGTTTGTGTATTACAAAAGATCTATATCTATTATCGTGTTTACTTAATGTTAAACTATTACGGAATGCCTTTACGAGTATCATGAAGGGTCTGCTATTATGTTATAGTGAATGTCAAGTTGTTATGAATCATTTGAATGGGCAATTCAAAAGATATTACCATGTTATAATGATTTCATAAACCGCCTCTGGAATGTTTGATTGGTTGATGAGTAATGACATCCGAATGGATGACCGGGATAAATCATTGATTAGCTTCGACTAATGACATATGAATGGTGACCGAGACAAATGATCGGGACAAATGATTGATTAGCTTCGGCTAATGGCATCAAAAGGGATGACCGGGACTCCGAAGAGATGACCGGGACAAAAACGGGGACAAATGATTGATTAGCTTCGGCTAATGGCATCTAAAAGGATGACCGGGACAAATGATTGAATTAGCTTCGGCTAATGACATCCTGAGTGGAAGGCCAGGATTAGTAAATGATTAGCTTCGACTAATGGCACCCTAAGTGGATGACCAGAATGAATAAATGACTAGTTTCGGCTAATAGAATCCTAAGTGGATAACCGGGATGAATAAACGATTGGCTTCGGCTAATGACATTCTAAGAGGATAGCCAAATTTGAGAGTTATGAGTTAGTTTCAAGAACTCATGCGTTCATGTATATTATGTTTTGCATATAATAAGTATATGAAGAACAACGGTTGTTATTGATGCGAACCTCGTGATCACGCAACCCACACGCAAAGACACCAATTCCTGGAAAGCCAAGTAAATCAGGTTTGATAGGAGTGTGACACAGCACTATTGGAAACGGAGACCCCCACCCAACGAATATTGATTCGCGAACGAGAAGTATAAGAATGACGCCACGAAGACAGTTGTTCTTCGATAAGTCGTTTTCAGTTCTTTAAAGAACCAAGGAAGGGAGATTATCCCACCAACACACAATAAGTGCAGTAAGAAGTTTATTGATCTGAAAATTGCGTGACCTTACATGTTTGGTTATGCCTTTATTTATACTGACTCTAGACTTAAGAAAACCCTAATGGACCCCCCTTAGGTGGACTTATGTGAAGCCCACTTACAATTGACCCAAATAAGTAATAATAACCCAAAAACTAAGAAGAAAATAATAAAAATAATAAAATTCCGAAAATTATCATGCTAAATATGCTAGAATCAGATTTGTCACCCTTAAGAAGTCCCAAATAAACTAGGAGAAATCTGATTTGGAAAATTTGTATTGCTGCCCACCTTGATGTCCTTGATTAGCTTGGATTTCCTTGTTTAACTTGGACAAATAAGAAAACAAATTTCCTCCTTTGTTGCTGATTTAATTACTTTCCTTCCTAAGTTAGGAAAAGCATTAAATAGTCCTCCTCTCTTTAGGAATAAGATATGGCCAACTTCCTTACTTAATTAGGAGAATAAATTGCTGACTTTTTATCCTTGTAGCATTAGGAAAACAAGCCTAACAAGGCTGGTATTGGGCCGGACACATCAACCTCTTGTTCCACACGAATTGGGCTCTTCTTGGACCTGAACTAGATGAATTAAAGGCTGCCCTTCATGCTACTTAAATGTCCCAAGCCCCTCTAGGTCCATTTTGCTCCATATGTTCTGAACAAGCTCATTCAATGCTTCTTTAAGTTTCTTTGCCCTAGCTCTTGTGATTGGCCCAATTGGCACCTCTAATGGGTCGTTGGCATGATTACGCTTGGTGTTGGGCTGATCCGCATCATCCCCTCTCTCTTCAAAAGGATTCGACCTCGAATCATCACCTACATCAAACAGAGTAAAATCAAAAACATTAAAGGTAGCACTAACACCATACTCACCTGGCAAATCAACTTTATAAGCATTGTCATTAATCCTCTCAAGGATCTGAAATGGCCCATCTCCTCGTGGTTGTAGCTTTGATTTCCTATGGGC
>Ga0325410_1000485_pt1 | contig 41604 bp, 21 predicted proteins | sample PopdelMetagenome_16_FD_206182 | JGI IMG/M metagenome (GOLD analysis project Ga0325410, IMG submission 206182) | Populus deltoides microbial communities from Bellville, Georgia, United States - Xylem-PdIQD-R3 | ecosystem: Host-associated > Plants > Phyllosphere > Stem > Wood/Secondary xylem...
TACTTAGAAAAAAATTTAATATTAATAAACTAAATTAATTAAATAAAATTAATTAAAAAGAAAAAAAACCTCTAAGAAGAAAAAAAACTAAATAGAAATAAATTTAACATTAACAAACTAAACTAAACGAAATAAATTAAAAAGAAAAAAAAGCAAAAAAAAAATTGCAGCTTAACTCGTCAAATTAGGTTAACCCATTAAACCTGGGATTCGTGTCATGAATGTCTGGTAACTAAATAAAAAAAGTGAAAATTAAGAAACTGAACCAAACAAAAAAAATTAATTAAAACGAAAAAAAATCCGGGTTAACTCGTCAAACCATGTTAACCCGTTAAACCCAAGATCTGTGTCATGAAAGTCTGATAACTAAATAAAAAAATTTAAACATTAACAAACTAAATTAAACAAAAACAATTTATGAAAATAAAAAAACAAAAAAAAATTAACGGTCAACCCATAATTAACTGGGTTCACCCGTGAAACCAGGTTAACCTATGAAACTTGGGATATGTGTCATGAAAGTTTGATAACTAAATAGAAAAAAAATTAGTATTAACAAACTAAATTAAATGAAAAAAATTAATTAAAAAGCAAAAAAAAAATTCTTGGTTAACTTGTCAAACCAGGTTAACCCGTTAAATCCGGAAAACGTGTCATGAAAGTCTGATAACTAAATAAAAAAATTTAATATTAATAAACTAAATTAAATTAAACAAAAAAATTTGTTAAAATAAAAAAACAAAGAAATAAGCAAAAAAAATAATCTCGAAAGGTATAAAAAAAGCTAAAAAAATAAGACAACTTAAAAAAAAAAACCTAAAGCATCAGTGTTTTACTATGGACTGCACTGTGCAGTCCACAATAAAACATTCATCCCCTTTAATATATGTTACAATTAATTAAAAAGAAAAAAAGCAAAAAAAAATTCAGGTTAACTCGTCAAACCCGAGATCCATGTCATGAAAATCTAATAACTAAATAAAAAAATTAACATTAACAAAAAAAATTAAACAAAAAAATTCATTAAAAGAAAAAAACAAAAAAAAACCCATAAAGGCTAGAAAACAAAAAAAACAAAAAACAAAAAACAAAAACAAAAACAAAAAAGAAGAAGACAACTCAGCGTTTCACTGTGGACTTGCACAGTGAAACACTGAGCAGTTTTAGTTTATTGTCAATTAACAAACTAAACTAAACGAAAAAAATTAATTAAAAAGAAAAAAATTCAGGTTAACTCGTCAAACCAGGTTAACCCGTTAAACCCGGGATCCGTGTCATGAAAGTTTGATTACTAAATAAAAAAATTAACATAAACAAACTAAATTAAATAAAAAAATTATTAAAATAAAAAAACAAAAAAAAATTGACAGCCTATGAAACCAGGTTAACCTGTGAAACCTGAAATATGTGTCATGAAAATTTAATAACTAAATAAAAAGAAATTTAACATTAACAAACTAAAGTAAACGAAAAAATTTAATTAAAAAAAAAAGCAAAAAAAAATTCTGGGTTAACTCGTCAAGCCAGGTTAACTTGTTAAACCCGGGATCCGTGTCATGAAAGTCTGATAACTGAATAAAAAAAATTGAACATTAACAAAAAAAAATAATAAAAACAAAAAAAAACAAAAAAAAAAAACTCTAAAAGTGTAAAAAAAAAAAAAAAAACCAGCTCATCTTTTACTAAATGGAAAGAAATTTAACATTAACAAACTAAAGTAAATAAAAAAAATTAATTAAAAAGAAAAAAAAGCAAAAAACAAATTTATGGGTTAACTCGTCAAACCATGTTAACCTATTAAACCCGGGATCCGTGTCATGAAAGTCGGATAACTGAATAAAAAAATTTAATACTAACAAAAAAAAATTATTAAAAAAAAACTCTAAAAACATCAAAAAAAAAGAAGAGGGGGGCTCATCTCTTTACTGTGGACTGCACTGTGCAGTCCACAGTAAAAGAATGAGCCCTTTTAGTTATAGTTTAATAAAATACGAAGTGGTTTGAGAGATATAATTAAGGGATTAGTTATATTAAAAAAAAAGATAAAAATTATTTTTATTATATTTTTTTAATAAAAAATTATATTTGTTATGTATTTTTTTTAAAATTTATTTAACGCATGCTATTAACTTTCTAGAATATTTTTTAAGCTTATTTGCATGTCATTTATTATTTATAGAAGTTTATTTAGTTAGTGTCAGGTCCTGAATAAAAGTCTCACAACTCAATTATTTTTTAACTTATTTATTTATTTATTTATCTATTTAAAAATATTTGAATTTTTTTTAACATTATTATATTTTTTAACAAAAATTGAACAAAAATACTATGATGGTCCAACTTAGTTCCTATTTTAAAAATACTCATGTATTTATTATCAACCTCGTATTTGGTTTACAAATGTCACACTAGATTTATGTTAGTCTTTAAAATAAGGAGATATGCCGACCTGACTGTTAAAACACAAATTTAAACCTAATAAAAACTTGATGAAAACTTGTTGACCCATTATCAACTTATTTTAAGGTTGAGACTATCATGCTAGGCCTATGCCGATCCCTAAAACTACAAGGCACATTGACATAGCTGTAAGATCCAAGATTAATATTTTAAAAAAAAACATGACTTTAACTTGACAAAAACTTGTCAATGTTGTTTTTCGTTCATTTTTAAAAATAAATATTTATATGGACATACATTTAAAAAAAAAACATAGTTTTACAAAATATAAATAAAATCAATACCAAACAATAAAAATGCATGGATATACAGTGGCCATGCATGAATAGTAATATGTAAACTATTTGTATTTGTGAGTAGTAAATCATACATAACTTTCAAGAAAACAAAGAAAATAGATGGAAAAATGATTTGGCTTACCTTAGGTTGGTTCTAGATGAGGGAGGAGTTGTTGTGACAGTAAAGACAATAGCATGTCAATGGTGGTGTGGTTTTCTCTTTGAATTTTCCTTTTTTTCAAAAAAATTTCTTTCTTTTTTTATTTCTTCTTTCCCCTCTACTATTAGTTGGTTCAAAACACTTTCTTTCTCAACCCAAATCTCTTTTCTTTCTCTCTCTCTTTTTTTTTTTTGGGTTTATGGTTTTTTTCTCTTTTTTCTTCCTCTCATATTTTCTTCTCTTTTTTCCTCCTCTATCTTCTAGCTCAGACTAGTTTCACTTCTCTTATCTCAAACTCTCATTTTCTTCTCTTTCTATTTTGATATTTTCTGTATCTAGTTTGACTCATTTTATTTTTTACTTTGCTCCTTTATTTATAGGTAATAATAAACCTCCTGGAACCTTTATTGGTGGACTAATCATGGCCATTAGTTCCCTTGTGAGAATATCAACCTTCAATCATAATTGTACACTTTAACTAAGCATCTTTGTGTTTATCTTTTTGCGCTAGTTTTTTAGTGGTTTCAAAGGGTTAAAACATGTATTTTTTTTTGTTGAGCATTAAATACATATGCAGGGAAGGAGAATGGTGTGTTGTTTAGATTTTTCTAGAGGCAGGAGAAAGATAAAATGAGGCCAAAGTCTGCCAAAACTCATACAACACAAGAATTGTTAGGCTACATGTGTTCTGCATAAGGAAGAAGACATTTTTTGCCCATGCATACCGAAAACAATGTCTTTTTATGTTGTTTCTCTTTTAAAAATAAGTTAAAGCACGAAACAATATCATTTTATGTCATTTATGCATAAAACATTTTGATTCTTTTAATTAGAACTTTCGTGTTCTAAAAAAGATCCCTTTATTTTCTTCTTATTTTTATTTTGATCTTTGATTTTCTGATTATTAATTATATAGCCAATTCCAACCCTTTCTTAATATTTCTCCATAATTTCAACCCTAATTGCACTTTTTTTCCTTGCATGTTGTCGTCTTTTCCAATTCAATCATTGGCTTTCTAATTTTTAATTATTTAGTATATTTCCACCATTTTCTCAATATTTTTCATAATTTCTTCCATGATGTCGAGCAGTGTGTGCAACTCCTCCTAGCATTCAAAAATACCCTTTTATCATGTTTGAAGTACAATCATGTCTTTTTCCGTATAGAGCGATGCATTTTGACATTGGTGATATGGTTTGTCACCAATGGACCTTTTGTTTTTCCTTTTCTCTCTAAAAAATTACAGTTTGACTCTTTTTATTGTTTGTATTTTAATTTTAGTCCTTATTTTTTTAATTTTTATTTTTTGTTCTTATCTTTTTTGTAGAAGTTTTATTTTGTTTTCAATTTCATCCTTCAATCCCAATTTATCAAATATTATATTTTTTAATTTGATCTTTATTCTTTTAATTTCTAATTTTGTTGTATGACCTTTTTGTAAAAAATTTATTGGTTTTTAATTTTATCATTCAATCTAAATTGATGGAATTATATTTTTCAATTTAGTTCTTATTGTTTTGATTTTGATTTTTTTTCTCGTTCCTTTTATAAAAGTTATTATTTTTTTAAATTTTAACCTTCAATCAAAATTTTATTTTTATTTTTATGTCAATTTTAATCCTCATTCTTTTGATTTTTTTGGATCTTTTTGCTAAATTGATTTTTGTGTTTAGTTTCACCCTTCAATAATATAAAATTTATTTTTTATTTCAATTTTGATCTTCATTCTTTTAATTGCTATTTTTTAAATTGTTTCGGTTAATTGAAATTTTTTTTTTCAATTTCATCTTTTAATATTTGATTGATTGAAAATTGGATTTCATGATTTTTTCCAGATAAAGTGTTTCAGGTCTAATAACCCGAGTCATATATTTGAAAAGTTAACACAAGTTTTTTTTTATAAAATAAAAGCTTTATAATTCTTTTTATTTTTTATTAGGTTATTTCAATATCATGATTAGGGCAGCGGGTTTGACAGGATATTTCAAGTTGGCTCGACTATAATTATCGAGGTTACAAGTTTATCATGCTAACTCGGGTTGACCAGAACCACTTTTAATGATATTTTTTTACCTAATTTCATTCTTCTGTATTTAATGGGTTGTAAATTGAGATATATTATTTGTTTTTTTAAGTATTTTTCCCCATGTTATCCTAATTTAAATTTGATCTATCTATTGTTAGTTTTTTTTTTCTAATTAAAATAAAACCAGCTTATTCGATTCAGTCGGGTTTATAACTTAAGTTGTATATATTTTTTTATTTTTTTAATTATACTTGCAGCAACTAAATGTCATTTCTTGTGAAAAAAAAAATAATTCAGCTACAGAGACAGCTACTAGGATTGAACTTTTATACATCCTATATAAAAAGAGTTGTCCAAGCTAGCTTTTCATTTTTGTTATGATGGGCATTAACTATATAGTTCTTCCTCCCTCGTAACATTAACAACTAGCTACTCATATATATCGACTTGTAATAAAAAAAAAATATAAAAAAACAACAAAAATCATAGAGATAATTGCCATGCTATTTTTTTTTATTATAATTAAGGTTTAAAATAGGCACATTAAAAAACAAAAAAAAAATAAAAAAATAGACAGAGAGAAACCAACAAAACGCCACGCAGCTTTCCAAGCTCTGACCTTTGATTAAACCCTAGAGACACAGTGAAATCCATTCAAGTAATTCTAATATCCAGACATTGTTTAGCAAGGCAGGCAGGATATTTTCCACTACAATCTTCGTCATCATTTTTTGTTTACCAGTCTCTTTCGTTCACGATATTAATTTCCACACAAACTCTGACTCTATCAAAACAAAGAATATGAAGCTCGAAATCTTGGATTTAAATATTATGCTTCATAACCTTCCCGGAACATACATAGCCTTAATTTTCAGTTTTTGAAATTCAAACAAAACTTCCGGTAAGCAAAACGATCGAGGTGAGCTCCCTTTCTAGCTAAATCAACAGTATTAAAAAAAGAGTCAACTCTCTTGAAGGCCTTTCTCTCATCCCTTAATTTGTTTTTCAACCAAGCAATCAAGTTGAAGACTTTCTGTCTATTATTTGAACTCATTTTAAAATAAGATTTCGGTCGATAAATTTCATATATAATAATAAAATGTATATGCTTGCAAGGCTTTTTCTAGTATTATTTTGTTTCCAATTGGTAGGTATAAATTAATTATTTCGGATTTCTAGCTATTTGTATTAAATCAAATTACTAATCTAGCTAGTGGGGTTAATTATTCCGGATCAATCACTCAATTTGTTAATCACAACTATTTTTTGGAACAATGGTTCATTGCTCTTGGTATCTATCACAAAGTCAACGTTTTAATTCCAAAACTCATACGAAAAGGTGTTCAAGCTAGCCTTAGATTGATCGATCCTCGCAACATGAATTGTTAATGCTTTTAAACTCAATAAAAAATAGTTTATATATATATATATATATATATATATATATATATATATATATATATATATATATATATATATATATATATAAAAGGCAATTTCAATATATATGAGCCCTCCTTTTATATTTTACTCTATAACATCAAATACAAAAACTCTTAAATAGAATCAATATATTATTTATTAAATAAAAAAAATTCATTCTCGTATTCTTATCTTCATCCTTGAGTCTCTAATGAAAATAAAATTATATTTAATTTTTTTAATGTGTCATCGTTTCTTAATTTCTATTCTGATTTTAACTTTATTTTTTTTATCAAATACATAAAAAATACAATAATAAAACTTTAATTTTTTTTCATTATCATCAAAGTATTTATCATTGCTGCTAGTTAATTAAATATATACCATCGACCACAAATTGCAATATTAATAATCGACGAGTAATTAATAAATAAGACTATATATCATTCAATTTTGAAATAGCACGAAACGTGCAAGAATCCAATTAAGGAGGCTGTACCGAGTTCACGCTCCATCAACCAATCCCTGTTTCTTTCTTTCTTTCTTTATTTATTTATTTTTCTGTCGTTTCATGAATCTTGGCTACTAATACGCTAATGAAGGTCAATTGCTTGGACCAATAGCATCGATTCTATAGCCCATGTTTGACCTCGATCTTAACTGTACAATCATGCGTACCCACATTTGGATAGAAACTGCAGTCGCCAAAGGGTAATACAGGAGGTAGCTAAAGTTTGACCATGAATGTATTGTGACTACTTTTGTAATGAAGGAAACTTCAAAGCAGATGGGGCCCGAGCATTGCGGCTTCAACGCCTCTCTCTCCTCTCCCTCTCTCTCTCTAACATGTTGTCTTACTCTTAATGGCTGGAGATAGAAGGATGCATGTAATAGTTGTTTGTAGTATTGGATTCGAGGTTGACATTTTTTTTATGTGAGTGTTTTTCTTGTATGGCTATCGAGGGTTGAATTTCTTTTTCTTCATATATATATATATATATATATATATATATAAAAGAGTCAAATATAGCATGCTCTAAATATATATAAGAAGGGGGGTGTTATTGAGAGCCAAAAAGAAAAGAGGTTGGAAACAGGAACAAGAAATGATAAAAATGGATGTGGAGGATGCCATGAGAAGACCTCGTCATGAAGTTGTGCTGAAGGAGGATGATAGAGTTGATTCTAGTGGTGATGAAGGTAGTTGCAGAGAAGAGGCTCCTGCTGCTGCTGCTGCTGCTGCTGCTGCTAAGGTTAATTAAGCTTTTTCTTTTGCTAATTGTGATTCATATTTTCCCTTTTGGAATTCATCCGCCCGCCCCCTTATCCTTTCTTCTAATTAAAAATCTTATTGTGAATATTACAAGTGAAGTGAAGTTCATGTTCTATATGAATCCCGATCAAATATATATCAACTGAGTTTTAGAAAGTAGAAAAAAAACTACATGGAGATGCTTCAAGAATACATGAGGGACCGAATATAGAATCAAGAAACTATTTTCCAAAATCTTTGTTTTATTCAATTTGTTTTATGGTAGGTAATTAATTCTTTGTAGAGCAGATCTTCTTCTTTTTTTTGTGTATAATGCAAAATTCTACTTGATTTACAGTTTAAAGTTTTCATTTATGCCAAGATCTTCATGGCTGCCCTTCTTATTGTTTGCTCCAGGTCGGAAGTCAAAGAGGATGCCAGGAAAATGATGACCGGAGATCATCTTCACCACAACACAGAGATTCAGGCAAGCAGGTAGCAGATAGTCTTTGTGACACCCCCTCTCTCTTCCTGAGGCTCTCCTTTACAGTATTGAATACAAGTTTAAGATTTATATAAATAAATATTGACTGGATCTGAGGCCTCCTAATTCCATGAATTAATAAAGTTTCGATCAGACAATTCTTATCAAGAACCATAACAACACCAATCATAATTCCATATTACCACACGAAAATGACTTCTTGGAATATATATCGAAGATTTTGTAAGATTCTGAGACCTAAGAATCTAGATTGGTCTAACAGTCATATGAACTTGGTGGTATAGTTTTGTTTATATAACTTCAAGGGATTGGTCTAGTGATCAAGAAGCTTTACTCTCTTTTTTTTTCTTCTATACATCAAATAAAAATTAATGAAGCATTAGGTTTTTTCTTGTATGATTAAATAAAAATGAAGCATTAGGTTTACTCCATTATTGGACTTTTGAATTCAAACTAGAAAGATTTTTTTATTTGTTTATTTTTGCAAACTAGTAAGGGTTGACAAAACCCGACCCATTTTAACACCATGTTTTTTCCTTTTCGGGTTTTTTTTTCCTATTAATTAATGTTATAGAATAATATAAATCATATCTTAAAATTTTACATAACAGCTTAAACTATTAGGTTGAGATAATTTTTAAATATGGTATCAGGGTTTTGATGGTCAAGTAGTCAGTAGTTCGAATCTCATCAGTATCCCTTTTTATTTGATAAAAATTAAACACAAGGTAGTGTGAGCCTGTGTAAATTTAAAATCCAAAAGGCTTTCATTTGAAGAGGTATATTAGAAAATAATATAAATTATATCTTGAATCATTATCTAACAATTTAAATTATTAAATCAAGATGATTTTTTAATAATTACAATGCTTAAACAGGTGATTGTAGGGACTACAAATGAACGAACCACCATGGAAGCTGATGCAAAAGAATCTTCCTGCCAAAAGGAACAGGTTAGAATCATTTCTTCACGTTTTTATTGCCAATTATATATATATATATATATATATATTCTTAGAAATATTAAAATATCTAAACTAAACAATTATGCCTGAAATTTCCTTATTCCTCTCAGTTTTCTTTGGATCCTATTTAAATGAATCGGCACACTTGCTTTTAAATTCATGAGGATAGATTTCAATGAGTTTTAACTCAATTTGGAACTAATATTCTCTCCTTTTCAAAAAAAAAAATAATCAAATTTAAGCTTTTAATTTCTTCATATCAAAAAATGGTTCGGTGGTAAACTTTTAATCTCATCATATCCATGAAATCTCAAGTTTAATATTTCTCAAAGCTTTTTTGTGGCCATTGTAAGACCAAATACCTACTTCTCAAGTACTGGATGGAGTATGGAAAGGCCATTCATCTCGAGGTTTAGCTAGAGTTCAGGACATCATGTTTTTGAATTGAAATAATTGTTTGGTTTAGTATCTGAATTAATTATGAATTTGAATTTTATAATTTTTGTTTTTTTAATTAAATTAAATTTTAATATAAGATAATGGTCCCATATGGATGGTGGTACTAATGTAGTATTCACACTTGTAGATTGTAGCTTTATCAACAGAAACAATACTAACATTAAGATTGTTTTCTCAATATCTGCATGTGCAGGATGATCAGCTTGAATCTGCAAGAGCTGAGATGGGTGAAGTAAGAAAAGAAAATCAAAGGCTAAAAAAACATTTGGATCGTGTAGTGAAGGATTATCGGACCCTTCAAGTGCAATTCTATGAGATTATTCAGCAAGAAGAAACTAAGAAATCTACAGATACTGTCGATGATCATGATCAAGGAACTGAAGAACACGAGCTCGTGTCGCTTACCCTTGGAAGAATTTCGAGCGAACCTAAACGGGATGGAAAGAATAATAAGACTTCTAGCCAGGGGAAAAATCACGATGAGCAAGTTAAAGAAAGCCTCTCTCTTGGATCACTCTGCACATTTGAAGCGTCTAAATCTGCTACGAATGAGACTTTGCCGAATCCAAGCCCCGAGAACAGTTTTGGTGAGCCAAAGGAAGAAGCCGGGGAGACTTGGCCACCCAGTAAAGTTCTCAAGACAATGCGAGGAGGAGATGATGAAGTTCCCCAACAAAACCCTGCAAAGAAAGCCAGGGTTTCTGTCAGAGCTAGATGCGATACCCCAACGGTTAGTATATACTGAGTATTAATATATATGCGGACGTTAACTTCAAATTGACGATATATATATTCACGCGCGCGCGCGTCATTATAAACTTTGATATATTCAATCCTTTTCTTTTATCTATGTTTTTTCAACAAACGAGCCTTCCTCATCAAGAAATAAAAAAAACAATATAAATAATTTCTTATTGATTCATTAATTACTTAGAAGATTGATTCTCTGTGGAAATATTTTTACTACTAAAAAACACACATAGCTTAATATCATAGAATAACATAAATTATATTTTAAAATCTTATTTAACAGATTAAGTTTTATTAGGTTGAGATAATTTTATGATATAGTATTAGAGTCTTGATAATCAAGCGGTCATGAGTTCAACTTGCTATCTTTATTTATTTGATAAAAATTAAGTATAAAATAATGTATGTTTATACAAGTTTTAAGCTTAAAAAACTTTCAATTAAAGAAGTGTATTAAAAAATAACATAAATTATATTTTAAAATCTTATATAACTATTTAAGTTTTTGAAAGGAGGCTGTTATATATATATAACACATAACACCCAAAGCTACAAGGGTCAGAGAAATTTGTGCCTTAATGAATGTAGTCTGTTATGATAATATTGCAATGACAAGTAGGTGATGCATATACAGATGAATGACGGGTGCCAATGGAGAAAATATGGGCAAAAAATTGCCAAAGGGAACCCATGTCCTCGAGCGTACTATCGCTGCACTGTTGCACCATCATGCCCAGTACGGAAACAGGTAACCACAAATCACCTTCTCAAATAAGAACGGTCTTTATCAAAAAATAATTAATAATAATAATAATAATAATAATAATAATTAAGAACGGCCTGATATTGCTCTATCTTCCTTTCCATTTTTAATAAAATTAAGAACATATTCAGCCAAAAAAAAGAAACAAGAGAAAAGGAATTAAAACAGCTGAACGTGCTATATTTTTTATTTGACAGTGCTTGAACCAGTATATATGTAATTTATTACCTTTTTCAATAATTCTAAGTACGCATAGCTTCTTGCGTAAATTCAGGTACAAAGATGTGCTGAAGATATGTCCATCTTAACCACCACCTATGAAGGAACGCACAACCACCCACTTCCTATTTCTGCCACGGCTATGGCTTCTACAACTTCTGCAGCTGCTTCCATGTTACTGTCTGGCTCGTCATCGAGCTCTGCAGGAACTGCAGGTTTCAATAACTCCGGCACCATCGCCGTTGACCTCCATGGACTAAACTACTATCTATCCGATAACTCAAAATCAAAGCAATTCTACTTGCACAACTCTTCACTGTCATCTTCATCTCCATACCCTACAATCACTCTTGACCTCACTTCAAACCCATATTCCAGTGCTTCATCTCATTTCAATAGATTTACTACTTCAAGCTACCGGCCTACCATTCAAAAATTTGCTTCAACAAGCCTCAACTTTGGCTCCTCTGATTCGTCTAACGCAATGCCTTGGGGCAATGGTTTCCTCCCTGCTTCCGGCCAGTCTCACAACAGGATTAACCAACTTGGAACTTTAAACATTGGAAGACCAGCTATGGATCAGAGTAACATTTATGATCAGTTCTACACGCAAAAGATTAATGACCTGGCATCTGCTACTTCTCAGCAGTCCCTGTCGGCCGATACCATAGCTGCTGCAACCAAGGCAATTACAGCAGACCCAAGTTTCCAATCTGCTTTAGCAGCTGCGCTCACTTCTATCATTGGCACTGGAACTGGCAGTAGCGCTACTGGTGTTGCAAATCTAGGTGTTGTTAATAATTTATTTCCAAAGTCGGAACGGGGACCGGTTACTAATAGCTTCTCATCATCACCTCCAAACGGCAATCCATGTGCAAACTACTTCAACAAAACGACGTCTTCAATAAATTCTCAGCCAGCTCCAAGTTCGATGACAATGTTTGTGCCACCTTCATTGCCATTTTCTACTCCTACGAATGCATCCGCGTCTGCTGTTGACAAAAATGATCGTGCCAACTGAGTATAGTTTGTGTAATTAGTTTTAATTGTCCTGGTATGGATATAGGAATTAATTACATAATAAAAAATAAATATGTACATATAGAGATGGTGACCAATATTTGAACTTGAGTAGGTATTTTTTTTCCTTTTCCCTTTTTAATCTGTACCAAAATATAAAATATCGTTTATGATTTGTTTTAGATGTACACTTGATAATTGACCCCTGTTCTATCATGGGTCTGACAATTTATTTTTAAATGTAAGAAAATGTCTAAACATTGCCTAAGAAAAATGAGGTATTGTTGTTGCTCTTCTTAGTTTTATTATTTTGTAATTAACCATTGTCATTGTTGCTAGACTATACTAAGCAACGGCTGTCTATAAAAAAAATCATTGGAAAGTGGTGAATAAAATAGGCAGTCATTGCACCGATGAGACATCTACCTATATTTTCTATCAATTCATCTTACAAATACTTAAATTAAAAGCTATATGCATAACACAATAACACCAATTCACATAAAAATTATAAAATAAATATTTTTTTTGTTGAGAATTTCATCAATAACTATTACATTATCGTTTATGGCATTACAATACTTTTGTGTTTTCATAGTTAGTCAGAATTGTCTTTTTCTTATTCAATTGACTTGTCATCAGCTCTAACACAATCTTATACATTGATATCATCGTTATCATCGTCCTCATCAACTTGTACTTGTCCTCTGGAACTCAGAACAACATTCAACTCCTCAGCATCAGCATTAACAAAACTATTATCAAAGACGTGAAAATTTGAATTTTCTTTCAAGTCAATTGATGGAGCAACTCGATATGGTTAAACCAACTCACTTACTTGAAAGACATCATCTTCAACATTTAAGTCATTGTTCTCATCCTGAACAATCTCGATATTGGGTTTGGTTTTCAATATGAAAATCAATCAACTCTTGAACGATCATTTCTAAAAGAAGGAGTGTATGTGTAATAAATTTACTAGCATTGTTTGGCGAAAACAAAGACATCTTTGATGTTGCGAAGTCTAGCTTTTGAGTTAATTTCGACCAAACTATGATAAGGATATACTCTGATTCCTCTGTTAGTGGTGTCATATCAATAGCATTTGAATAAAAAGACTCTATTATGCTTGCTATGATATTGCAATTCAATTACCTCTTCTAATTTCCTATAATAGTCAACTTCAAACTCACTAGAATTCGATCTTTTAACACAAACCCCACTATTATATGTCTTTCTACCCTGCCCATATTCTTTAGTATGAAACACATATCCATTTAAAAAATATCTATTATAGCACTTCACTTTTTTTTCAGGATCCAGACTTAGTTAAGATAATGTAGCATTAGCATTCTTTCCCATTTTATAAATCTGGTACATCAAGTACAACAATGAATAGTGATAAAAAATTCTATAACAAAATTAAGTATCTTGATAGATAATGAGTTTGTGATAGTACTTATATATGTTCTGAACCACTTTGCAAATTGTTTATCTTGTAATCGAAAGATTTGATATTCAATCAGCTGTGAGTTATTAGACAGAAAATAATGACAATGTTGCATACAAGGTATTTAACAATGTATGAGTTTGTTATATTACATGAGAGAAATAGTTCATTAATAACAAAGTTTAAGTAGTATACTTACTAAATAGAAGGTCTTAGTTCATCGTAGTTAAATAGCACATATTTATATACTTGTCTGAATTCTATTTCAGACAAATATCTTCCCCTGATAGCATTTTTTGCTACGGGTCGTCCAAGATTGGAGAATATTGATAAGTTTCCACTTGAAGACATTTCATCACCATTGTCATGCCCTGGTACGCGATTGATTCTTATTCTAAAATGAGGCTTGAAATAGTACAAGATAAATGTTGAGATATCCTTAACAATATAGGCCTCACATATTAATGCCTCAATATGCGCCTTATTTTTTTTATTTTATTTTTAAGGTTGAACAAGTACTTGCATGGAATAAAATGAATGTTTTCAATTAACAAAAACAATGAAAATAATATCAAAGATTACATTGCATATGTAATATCTAACCTCTTGAATGGATACATCCATCTATACTGGACTATAGGGGTGATCATTTTCGGTTTGATTCGTTTTTTATTAAAAACAAAGTAACCAAACCATTTTTTTTCAAAAAAAAACTAAAACTAGTTAAAACTGACTGGTTTCGGTTCGGTTATTTTAGAAAAACAAACCTGTTTTTTTGATTTGGCTCAGTTTTTTGGTTTGGCTTAGTTTTTTCCGGTTTGAATCTGGTTTTTTTTGTTTGGCTCGAGTTCTTTTCAGTTTGGGTTTGGTTTGGTTCGACTTTTTCGGTTTCAGGCTTATAAAACCAAAACTAAATCAAAGCGGTTAGTTTTTTAAAAATTCTAATCAGTTTAATCAGTTATTTTTTACGGTTCAGTTTTTTCGGTTATTTTTTTCTGGTTTTCTCGGTTTAATCGATTTTTTAGTTTTTTTGCTCACCCCTACTGGACTCTAGGCCTCCAATTTTTACCTCATACGGTAAATGTATGGTAGATACTCCATAGAGTAAAAAACAATGAAGGGAATATCATCTCAAGTTTGCATATTGTCTCAACAATATTCATTTTAAGCCTCTTAATGTGTTGTGTCTACAACTTACTGGAGCATATGTCTCTAAAGAGATGACTGATCTCCATGAGTGCATCTCATATCCTCTTTGGCAATAAATCACGGTAAATTAATGGAATGAGTGTTTGCATAAACCCGTGGAAATCATGGCTCTTCATTCCTTACAATATGCAATCCTCCAAATTAACCAACCTTGATATATTCAAGGCATATCTATTGAGAAAACACAGACTCTTCAGCTATTGGTACACCAGTAGTTGTGCATTCTTATCTAAGGTGAAGCTTGTTTTGGCTTTACGACCCGTGACCCAGCATAAACTAACTCTATATTTTTACGGTGATAAAACAACACTATATCCATTTTAGCATTGTATTATCATTTGTCTTCCCCTTCACATCTACAATCGTATTGAAAATATTCTCAAACACGTTCTTTTCAATGTGCAAGACGTTAAGGTTATAGCAGAGGAGATTGATCTTCCAATAAGAAAGCTCTCAGAAAATACTTTGCTTTACCCAATTATAGGTCAAACCAAAACTAGAAAACTAATGCTTGCCGGAATGTAAACCAAACACAATGTCACCGCTCTAAAATTACGTCATACAATTATTCATCGGAAAAACACCTTAAAATATTCAGTCGGTAAATGTCACCCTAAAATACTAATGAAATTTTCCATTGGTGATTGCGTTTGTATTCATAGATTTTCTGGTAGTGAGTTGGAACTTTTGAAGTGATTTTAAAAAAAAACTCAGGATATTTCATCAAAATAGCATTTGCTTAGAAATTATTCAAAATTTTCATATATTATCTATTATATATGTATATATAAAGAGAAATTATTTTAACATATGAATAAAAATGATGTAATTAAAATTTACAAAAAAATTAATTATTATCATGATAGAAATGGACAAAAATGAGTAATGGGAGAAAATTTAAACCACAATAAAAATTTGAATAGAGTATTTGAAGCAAATCAAACTTATGAGATAGAATTAAGATACCCCTTAAATCATAGGAACCCACACGATGAAGTTAGTGATAGCACAAATAAAGGATATATAGTTAGTATATCAAATACAAAACAAAAACAAAATTGCAAATGGATAAACTAAATTAAACTCTCTCTTTTTAAAACCAAAAAGGCAAAAATAGAATTGGGATTGTCTAAATTTATCTACAACCTAACTCTACTTTAATCACTATTAAAACTTGATCCACTTATATTTTTCATTATCTTATTGGCATTCATCTTGCTTCCAGAGCTTCCTCTTGTAGGTGTAGATGATGTTCTTTTTCATGGTAGCAAGAAACTTTCTAGCACTGCTGCAACCAAGTAAATATCATAATAATGTTGATTGGAGGATGAATGCAAAGGAAATAACAAGTCACTAACTTTTGCCTCCTCTAATTGTAGGCTTGATCTTTTTATAAGTTCTGTTTTTATGAAAGAACTATACGAAGGTATTAGAAATTTGCTCGGATGTAGTTCTATATTATAGTGGTGAACTAGATGATAAAGATCCATCTATAGGTATGTCTATCACTAGTGTATCGAGAGCTATCACGTTTAAGTTGGGTTGTGTTCGTTACTATAAGTGGTATGTTGGGGAAATACCTTTTTGTAAGAGGCATAATTGTTCTAAACTCCTCTATTGAAGTGCTTATTATTGTATAATTCCCTACAATTTCCCCCATGTATGTATGTCCATGTGATGTCAGGCATATTCTAATGAAGTTTGTTCTATATATGATCCAACTAATCAAATATGACTTGTATGGTCTGGTTGACCATCACTATGTTGCTGTTGTAGGTCATGTTATAAGTTATGTTCTCCAATTTTATTTAAGGAGCTCTTATATCAGCATTAAAGAGATTTAAATGCCAATTAATTTATATTTAGGATTGAACTTGTGACGAGATGATAACTATCTTTAAATAAATGAAACGAGAATTTTAGACTTTAAACCCTCAATAAGGGTAATTTTTTCTAAAAACAATACCATGTAAATAAAACACAAGAGTTCTAAAGAAGAAAATGTTTGTTGGAAACTTAAATGCATAAGAAATAAAGAAAAATAGTGAAGAAAGCAATAAAGAAAATAAAAATGATAAAACCTTTTAGAGAAAAATGATATATTATAGGAATCTAAATATACGATGATGACCATCATTCGTAGTAATATCTAGCTTTATTTATGCTATTAAAATGTTTGAGTCTTGTTTACATAAATAATTTTAATTCTATAAAAATATTGGTATAAGATAAAACAGTTTATTAAATCTTAATGCAAGTCAAACTATTGTTTTATTGACACATACGTTAATCTTAATTTAATCTTTAATTTTGAATATTGGTTGAAACTGCATTTCTTAAAAATTTAAATTTATTTTGCTTAAAATTATATATTTTTAAATTGTTTTGGTGTGCTGATATTAAAAATAATTTTTAAAAAATTAAAAAATATTATTTTAATGTATTTCTAAGTGAAAAATATTTTGAACTGCAACCACTACCACATTCTTAAATACACCTTTAATATTTTTAATGCTTGAGATATGTATATTTAATTTAAGAACAAATACCGTATTGAAATTGAGAGGTCCTTTTATAGAGTAATTAAAACTGCCTATAATTTATTAAATTTAATTTAATTGGTCCTGTAGATTTTAAATAATTAAATATTTCCTTAACCAACAATGAAGATGTCTTCGTCTATAGTCAATCCGATTTTTTATTAAATACATGTTAGTTTTTTATTGGTTCGAAGAATTAAAAAAAATTGTTAAAATCTCAAAAACAAGTATTAAGAAATTTAACACATAAGTGTTAATTTTTCTTACCAACTTTTTAATTTATTTATAAATGTAAATGTTTTTGAATTTTTCCCTTTATTCTAAAGAGAAAAAATAAATTAAAGAATGGTTGAAAAACTTATTGTTAATTTTTTTTTATTAATATATGTTGTATTTGTTTGTATTTTTTTAGCTAACTATCTATTTATTTACCATAGAAAAGTGTCTTTTCTTTATTTAATTTATTTTATTAAATAAGTGTTGCTTTATTTTTTTACTTCATTAATGATATGTTGTATTTGTTGTTATTTCTTAAAATTCTTTATTTTTTTAGCTAAATGTCTATTTATTTATCATAAAAAGTGTCTTTTATTATATTTTTATTTTTTAAAAAAAAATTAGTAATTTATTTTTTACTTCATTAATGAAGGATAAAATTATGTATTTATTGATTAAACATATATGATTCAATTTTGTGTATTTTTTTTCATAGGCATGATCTTTCAATTTAATTTTGCATGAAAGTTCTGATTTCATGTTTAAGGTTTTATAATCTTTACATAAATTTTTTTTCTAGAAGTTTTCTTTTGATTTAAAAAATAAAATAAAAATTCAACTATAAAAAAAATAATCTAGCATAAATTAATCAATAATAATCATTTTCTTATCTTCTTGTATTTTTAAAAGTATGTAAAAAACTTCCACTATAATTAAAATTTTCAAAATATAATTTGTAGCTATAAATAATTAAAATCTTACAAATTTTAACAATATTTTTTTTTTTTTTTTGAATTTTTTAATATTTGTTTTTCAAAGTTTTAGTGTATATATATATATATATATATATAGAGAGAGAGAGAGAGAGAGAGAATCAATGAAAAGCTGAATCGTGTCCATTCTCCCCTATAGAAGTAAAAAATAATAGGAAATTAAGCTGATTATAGACAAAAGGATATTTTCTACAAAATTGACTAAATCATACGGACTGAATTACCCAAACAAAAACTATAAAAAAGTCTTTATTAAAAAAATCAATACCACGGGAACTTCTAATATCATTAAATCAAAATTATTAGGTACATCAAGTGTTGTCCTCCATAAAATATAGAGAGAGCTTCTAATACCCCTCTGGTGTGTGTGTGTGTGTGTGTGTGTATATATATATATATATATATATAGTTCCACTATAAAATTACTTATAGTTACTACTTGTCATTTTTATGCATAGTTTTGAAACCGGTCTAGCAGGATCTAGGACTCACAAATTTAGGGTTGGAATCGATTTGAATTTTAAAAAAAATAAAAAAAATCAAATCTGGAGTAACCTGGCTAACCTAATAGGTTGACCTGGTTAATCTGATAAAATTCGTTTAAAAATTTAATTATAATTTATTAATTTTGTTTTCTTATTAAAATCTTATTAACTCTAGCGATTCAATGACCTAATTAAAATCTAGAATTCAAACCTTCGATCGAATCAACTGACTCTCTTTAATGTGAAAAAAGAAATGAAATTATATATATAGTTATACACACACACTTAAAGAGAGAGTGTACAAACAGAGCAATGCTCCTCTGTATTGTCCTGTGTATTTTCATCTCATGCTATTTACATATTAAAGTGTGTTTTTTTGTAAAAATTTAATTTTTTTTATATTTTTAAATTATTTTAATATGTTTATATTAAAAATAAATTTTAAAAAATAAAAAAATTATTTTAATATATTTTTAAATAAAAAATATTTAAAAAAACGATGTTAAACAAGATAAGAAAGGGAGACCACATTTTTGTCTGTGGATAGATTTAGTTTTTGTCCCTCATCTATGTTCGACTTCAACCCCTATGTTTAAAGTTTTTCCATGTTACCCTTCTAGTTTCAAGAAGTTCCCAACATCATCCCCAACTTACCATTTGAATTTAGTTTTTGAGAAAAATATTATGACACATACGAGGATTTAAATGAAAAATGAGAGGGATGTATGAGGAAGAAAATCAAATTATGAAAAATTCATATTTTTTAGTTATTTAGTAGTAAATGGCAAAACAATTAAAGAAATACAAGGATAAAATTAAAAAATCTCGAACTATATGATTAGAAATAGAACAATGGTGAATATATAGGGCAAAAAAAAGAAAAGAAAAAATAGGATCAGGTGTTGGAGGCTATAATTAATTATAAAAAATAGTACAGTTTTTACGTTTTACCGGCAGTGAAAGTGAATTAGATAGGTGGTAGGGACGGAATCGGATGAGTCGGTCTCTTCACGCACTCAATAAGCCGAGCATCATCCATCCAATCCATTCCAATTTCTTTACAGAGAATTGAAGAAGAAGCTTGATTCTCTCTCTCTTTTTTTTTTTTAAAAAAAATATTGGATTCTGTTTCTTCTTCAATCCATCCTCAGCTCCCAAAGAAAAAAACAAGAAGAGGAAACCACCTCTCTATCTCTTCTTCTTACAGGTTACTAATTCATTTATATCTGCTGTTACTTTCTTATTTGTTTATTTTTAGATCTGTATGTATATGCATAAATAAAATCAGAAGATATGAAGAAATCGTAAACCCTAACTGTTTTGCCGCTTGGTAGATTGATTGATGGGTTTTTGGTTTTATCGGGATTCGCTTTGTCTTAAGATATACAGCACATGAATTGTAGGGAGAAAGCCCAAGATTTTATTAATTGAGTTATGTGATCCTATGCTGTGATAACTATTAGAAGGATTGCCTATTTATATTTTTCCAATCATTGTTATGTTGTGTTTATTGATGGTTGAAATTGAATTGGGATTTTTCTAAAGGTTTGATGATTTGGCTTTGCAGGTGCCCCCCGCAATGTCGACTCCTGCACGGAAGAGATTGATGAGAGATTTTAAGAGGTTGCATCAAGACCCGCCTGCAGGCATCAGTGGAGCACCTCAAGATAACAACATAATGCTTTGGAATGCTGTGATTTTTGGGTAAGTTAAGAAGCCATTCTGGAAAAACTTTTTTCCCTTGCTTCTTCGTCCTTTTGTTCATTTATATATATATATATATATATATATATAAGTACAATTTGTTAAGCTATTTTTGTCTGATTTTGATCGCAGTCCAGACGACACTCCATGGGATGGAGGTGAGTAATCCTTGCTCTAAAGCTTGTACTCTGGGAAAGGATGTGCTAGATGGATGAGCTCATGTTTCCATGCAATCTATGTGTTTCTGCATTATTTTTTTTCAATGTTTCAATGTCCCCATAGAAATTTCTTGGATTATATGCATCTGTTTCATTTGACTTCATGAATGTTCAGATGCTGGACAATTACATTACTCTATATATTCAAAACAAGAACACACTCTGCTTTATCTCATTGTAGAATGCTGGTTTGAAATTGTACCTTATTGAATCAAGTGCAAACTGAAGTTAAACTTGGTCGTCTTCTCGTCCAGTCTAGTCTAATCATTGTGTTGCTTAACTGTGTTGAAGTATTGCATTACACGGCATATTAGTGTGTAACCATGCATTGACATGCAAATATAATATGCTTCATAGGCAAATCTTGCATTTTTCAGTAGTTTGACTTCTAAGAATTATCAGAATAATTCATTTTTACTACACGAACTAATGAGATCAGGTTAAACAAAAACCGAAGCCAAATAGTTTATGGAGCTCAAGTCAAGTTTCAACATCCTTTAATAGGTTCTTGGAGTGGGGTGGTTGTGGGATTTTGAGGTGCTACGCTAATTTTACTTTCTTTCTTTTTTCCTTACTTGAGTGCTGTAGTGGAGAGGACTTCTAGAAAATTGTCAAGGACTATTACACATTGAGGTTATTTTTGTGGGTTGGGATAGCATTTATTGCTTCTTTAGGGTGTTTTGTTGCAAGTGCTTTAATAAGTATTACCCTGACTTTGCATTCAGTGAGACTGGAGTGCCTCTTGCTTTGAATTTTTGTGTTTAGTTCCTCACTTAGCCAGATGAGTATTTTCTGAAGCTTTACTTGTACATTCCTCTCTTTTTTATGAAATAATTTTAAAAATGTAAGAGGATAAGCTCTAGTTTGTCTGACTATAGTTGGTCAGTCATGCCGAAATCAAATAATTTGCCACAATGTGTGATTTGAAGTTGTTAGGCTATTTAAGTCCAAGCCCAAGGTGAAGCTGAAGATGAGCAGCTATTTGACCAGTCTACTTTTTGTTAGCTTGCATGTTTACTGCTGAATCATGAAAAATTATCTAGTCATAGGCCAGCTATGCAGCCATATGTGCTTGCTGCATAACTTCAAGTGAAAAGACAATTTTTTGGTCTTTTTCTATTTTGCTGTCATTGCTTCAATAACCTCGTTGTTACAATTTCTTGTAACAATTAAATTTACATGAATCAATTTTTTTTTGAGTTCTCCAGGCACATTTAAATTGACTCTTCATTTTTCCGAGGATTATCCAAACAAACCACCCACAGTGCGATTTGTTTCACGAATGTTTCATCCAAACAGTAAGTGCTTGAATTATCATCAGTGTAGCATTCACATTATTATGACTCACTGCTTAATTTTCCCTATGAATTCATCAGTTTATGCAGATGGAAGTATCTGTTTGGATATTTTACAGAATCAGTGGAGTCCTATATATGATGTGGCAGCTATACTCACATCTATACAGGTATGGCAGAAATTATGTTATCATTGGATGGTATAGTGATTAGTTTATTCTATGTGACCAGTGATACACTCATATATGCTTCATGTGTTCCTGAATTTGTGTTTCTCAAGGTTCATGCACTGAAGCATTCATGATGTAGGGTGGGAAGAGATTACAATGATAAGCATCAAGTTATGGCACCATGGTTAAAATTTGAAGAATATTGAAGCTGGAACTAGAAAAAAATGGGTTTAGGATCTGTAGAAAATATCAAAAGAATATATTGAATGATAGAAAATAAGACAACCTGTGAAATAGCCTAGGCACACCCTTTTATGCTAGTTAAAGCCTAATCCTAATACTTGTTGGAAATGAAATCTCTAATAAAGTCACATGCTAATCATGTGGCAACTAAAGAATCTAAATCACAGAACTATTCTCAACTATATGGGAAAACTAAAATTACTAAGGAAATTATTAATTTTTCCCAAAACTCCCTCGTCAATTCACTTGAGACAACACAGAAAGAAAAGGAGAGAACTTTCTATAGCAATAAATTTAATTCAGCATCGAAGTACCCAGTGCCTTGCTTGATACTGAGCTGAATTTTGAAATGAATTTTGTTGCATTTCCTAGTGATCCGAACAACTTTTTATTGGATTCCAGCTTATAAATTGACTTATATACGAGAGAACTTCGGTGTGGTGAATAAATTTTTGTTTCTAGCATGCGTTAGTTGTGCAGTTTGTACAAATCAACCCCAGCCATGGTATTTGATGAGTATCATTTGTGCTCACAAATTCTGTACCATACATGGAATACATCTTGATGCAGGACAACCGTGGGGTTGTTCTGGATCCAGCTTTCAGAGGCTGTTTAGGCTTTTGATTTATTTGGATTTCTGCTGGAATGTAAGGGTGTGGAAAAGATTTTCCAGCAAACCTTGAAAATATTAAAATACCCCCGCAATCTAGAATCTAAACAGATCACATAGATCTTATTATTTTATCTCCTGCATCACATCTTGCATGATTTCAGCATTGTGCTCCCTTTCCTTTCCCAGAAATGGTAAAACATGAAGCCGTATCTGCCATTTAAGTTTTGGTATAAGAGTGCCTAGAAATCCTTAACAAACTGCTGATATGTAAGTTTTAATAATAGAAGACCGGGTGATAGTTGATCAGATAAACACAGGATGCATGGTGTTAGTAATATTTGATGAACTTGGACAATAATGAACACATTACGACTTTTTTTTTTATCTGACACTAGTTTGGACTTTGATTGCCTTTGAGTTGTATTTCTTAAAGGGATTTTAAAGATTTGAACATGCAGAAGAAGGAACAAGATTCAATTTCTTGACTGAGAACTTGAAGGAGACATGCTATTGTTTGTGGATGTTCTTTACCCTTTATAATTAGTAACTTCGCAATCTACCTACTCTTCTCCCTCATACGATGACTTACACTGTAATTAAATTGCTCAGGACTGTAGAATTCAGATCCAAAAACATCATAAATTTACTCGTCATTTGTTACTCTGATACCGACAATAGTATAGCATCCCATAATGATTTGCTTTGAGTAAGTTTACTGCATGAATGACTTCTGTTGATTGAGTTTGTACATGAACTTGTTTCAGTCGTTGCTCTGTGACCCCAACCCCAATTCTCCTGCAAATTCAGAAGCTGCTCGGATGTTCAGTGAAGCCAAGCGGGAGTACAACCGGAGAGTGAGGGAAGTTGTTGAGCAGAGCTGGACGGCAGATTAAAACTCCAGATGCTACTCTGCTAAGGCAGTCCAAGTCTGAAGGTTTCAAGGCATGTCTCTGTTAAGAATCGTGTTATCTTATCGACTTTTATCCTGTACCCACTCGGCTTTCGTCCCTATTTCAAGTGCACTGTACCTTGGTGTCGCTTTCTCCATTGCATGCTTTTATGCCTTGGTAAAAAAAAGAAATTTGTGTACAATTTGCATCGCATTGTTATTGAAACCTCCATGCTTCAATATAAAAGTTAGCTGCCTTAATTGCAAATTGGTGGAGTTTCCTATTGGAAGTACAGTCACTAGATGGTCTCTAGCGGTCCTTCATGTGATCCATTTTAAAAAAAGAGATTGACACAGAAAAAAAAATAATATAAAATTTATAATCTATAAAAAATGATAAAAATATTTTTATTTAGGATTTTTCTTTTCTAATTGTATCTCTTTATTTTTTTAAAGTTAGTTCTAGAAAGTAATAAATAGAATATTATTAATTATTCTATTGTTGTGAGCATTTTCTGAAAATTATTTTTATTTAATTATATAATTTTAAAAGAAAAATTCATTTTTTTCATCAAAATTATTCTCGTTTATGTAATTTTCTTTTTGGATAATAATTTATTAGCACTATTGGATAAAATCTAATGGCAAGGAACAAATGCATCTTTTAATCAAAAACTTTCTTTATTTATGTTTTATTTTTTTATTAAAAGTATCGTTTTTAAAATAAAACCTTATTGAGATTGTAGAAGTAAGCTTCAATAAACTCATGAATAATTTTTACGCACTTGTAAAAATAAAGTTAAGAATGATAAATTTATAAAAAAAATTATAATAATAAAATAGATATTCTATTGAATATTAATAATCAATTTAAAAAATATATACATATTAATTTAATATATAATTATTCATAAAATAATTGTTAATATTTCTGTAAAAAGCTCTCATCTTCTTGAGATTTATAACATAATTGAAAAATTGTTTCAATATCATTTTTAATAAAATCATTTAAAAATAACTTTATTTTAAGATTTAAAATAAAAATAAAATAAAATTAAGGGTTGTATAACAAACAGACCATAAACACTTAAGTCTAAAAAAACAACTCACATGTTTAGAAAGACTGGCCCACATGCTAGGGCCAAAATAAAAAACATGTATATGATGAACAAAACCTCTCTTTTCAATTTTTATTTAAAAAACAAATTTATTGATATTAAGATAAATTTTTTTATATACATGACTGAAATATTATTAACTAAACACTTTCTTTATCCTTAATATTTTATTGTGACTTTCTCTTCTATATCAACATGTGCGAACCCAATACTACATAAATTGAAACATTAAGGATCAAGTTGAAGATTTTCAAACACTGAAAAATAAAAAAATAAATATGTTTTTTATGTTAAATTTAATCCTTGTGTTTTTTTTAATTTTTTAAATTATAACCTAAAATTCTATTTCATAATATCAATCTTTAATTTAGCGTTGAAATGTTCTTCTATACTTAGCACAAGTGAAAGCATCCAAATTAAAAAACAAATCACAACACATAAATTGCAAGATGAATAACAAAAAAAAATAAAAAAGTTTGATAATCAACATAAAAAAGCTTTTTAGAAATGAACAATGGATTTGAGATTAGTAACAACGATTTTCACTCTTTCAAAACCTAACTATTTTAGTTTCTTTTATAATTATAATTATAATATAATATTTGTATTGAAATGCATTAACCAATCCTTGATAGGTTTTAAGATGAAAATATAAATTAAATGGATTAAATTATAAAATCTATTAAAACAACTAGGTAATCACTCTAGTAATCCATAATACATATAGTTTTTTTTTTCATTTTAATCCTTAAACTTTTTTCAATTACAACCTTCTTTGACCAATTTAATCACCAATTTCCTATAATTTGTTAGAGAGATGAAATTTAACAAAAGAGGGCCAAAGTATAAAACATGAGAAATTCAAATTCACGCGACAAAAATATTTTTCACTCCTCCCATTTTTCTCTTTCCTCCTTCTTGGTCGCTTTATTTTAAAAAAATTACTTTTAATCTAAAAGTTTATTTTGTTTATTTTTTAATTCATAAGTTTGAAAAATAAAAGAGACAATTGTCAGTCAGCCACATCTTAATGACCAAAATGAATGATCTTTATGTCAATGGCTCTTCTCAATATGACTTCCTCCAACAATGCAATAAAAGTTGATCAGGGTCCCTTTTTTTTTTTTTACTCGGCTGATTTTATAGTTTTAGAGTAATTTTAGGGTTGGTAAATGATTTTTTAAGGTTAATATTATGTTTTTTAGGTATTTTCAAGTGAAAATAAGCTAAATAATAGGGTTTAGGGGTCCAAAAACTTAGACCATGATTTTCCAATCATCCAAACCTATCACCCATTTAAAAAAAATAGGAGTGGACGAACACTCCTAAGAAAAAAAACTCAAATACAATCTTGGATTTTTTTTTTTATTAAAGCTAGGTGTATAGGTCTGACCTATCAACACATGACTTTTTTTTAATCTTATTATCCATTTCCATTAAAAATGCTCAACTTAGTTTTCCGACCACCATTCTAGTTTTTTAAAATCAGGAAAAAAGATCACGCATATTATGCATATATTTTTTTAATATATCCACAATATAGTAATGAATTGAATTTGATTTTATGATTATGATAATTTTTTACTTCAACAAATAAATATTTGGATAAACAAATTTTCATAAAAAAAATAGCATTAATGAAATGAAAATGTTTTAATTAAGAGAAAATTACTCTTAACATCCAATATTTTGGTCCATTTTACACTTGCCCATCATGTTTTGAAAAATTATAGTTTGTATTCTAAAATTTGGTGCGCGTGTAATAGTTTACATCCTCTACATGGCATGTCTAAAAAAATCAACAAAAATTATCTGATTATTTATAGGTTTGCTATTATTTTCTATTTAATGACTAAAAAGACTTTAACCCCCTCCCTCCAAAAAACTATTATGAAGTTACCGATGCACAAACCTGTCAAATTTCCACCCAACACATAACCTAAAAAACCATTATATATTGCCTAAATCTCCATTAAATTTGCAATGTCTTCACTCAACAACATTTCCAATCACATAAAAAAAATTCTAGCAAACACATTGCTAATCATAATAAAAGTTATAACAAAACACTCGCAAACATCACCGGTATACATTGCCTAAATTTCTACCAAATTTGATAGATTTTCACCCAACAACACTTCTAATTACAACACAACAGAAATTATAACATATGCATTGCCAACACAATAAAAATTATAGCAAAACATTCACAAATATCATCAACATGTCATCCCCCACGTCAAATGTTATTAGCTTACAAAGTTATAAAAACTTAGATGTACTAAAGTTCCAAAGTATAAGGTGCATGAAATATGAAAATAGAGCAGTTGTTAGGATATAAAAAACAGAAGCTAGTAAGAATTAGATTTTCTACAAATGTGATGACAGGTTAATCGACAATACTTTCATTAATTAATACAAACCTATAAATTAAACTAAATTAACTACAATTGGTGGAGAAGGTGCTCATGATGTCAAAAAAAACTAGATGAATTGAAGAATATGTAGAGTTTGGATAAAAAAATCACAATATGAATGCTAGCTTTACATGTATCACATTGTTGTTTGTAGTTGATTTAGTGTGTAATATTAATGTTTTTAACTATTATCCTAATGTTAAACAAATAAAATCAAATCAAAATACAATAACATTAATATGCCATGAATAATCATAAAGCAATTGTATCAACAAATACACATAATTCACAATGCAAAAAAAAAATGCATGCATCAATGGTCACACATTCTTAACAACAACATTATCAGTCAACATTATTATTAGTAGCCTTGATTCATATATATTGCAACCACGTTGCAACAACAACAACAACAATAGACAATATAGTTTTCTCAAAATCACCAATTTTATTTTATACCCTTCAATCAACGCAAATACTTTCGGTAGAGTGTTGATAGGCTCTAAAATTATCAGTTTGCATTTGAAGATGGCATAGATTAGTCGGATATTCATTTTAAGCTAATAGGACTATAAAGATACTATAAAAGAAACATTTGTTTTTGGGTTAAGGGTTGCAAAGAGGATGTACCAACATCACCTATGCTACCTCTTCCACCTCTTGAGTCTCTCATAACACCATTACTGGATCCCCTCTCAGTTATACCACCTCTACCACCATTGTTACATAAAAATTGTCCAACACTATCCCTTTAACATGTCCTATAATTATGGTCATACTACTTGTAAATGTTACATCTAAGTGTGGAAGCCCTCTTCCTCATCGTATCAAGTTGATCTTCTCCATCTTCCCTTATTTGATTCTTCCTTGGTCTACCCACACTCCTTTTCAAGTTAGGGGGAGAACAATTACATCTCATTTCTTCAGGTCGAGATCAAATTCTAGCAATGGATGCACCACCTCAAAGTATGTCATCCTAAATTTTTCAACATTGTAGTATACATGACATACATCTTCAAATTTAATCTTGTTATGATACACACAAGATACAATAATCGTGCATGGAATTCCAGTCAACAACCATTCACTATATGATCATTGTCCTTTCTTTAAATCAATCTAAAGTCTAGCTTGGCCCTCACATACTTAATATTTATAAGAACTATGTAGAATCATTTTTATGTTTCTTGCCTTCTAAACATAATTATCCAATAACTTCCTCATATAAAGGGTGGTCTTTAATTTCTAAATTGAAGCCTGAGTAAATCTATTATAACAAAAAGCTATAAGTTTCATCCTAATATTCTTTAAATCTACTATAAGATCCTAACCCAGCTTTATATGAATTTGTTATATTGTTAGTTATATTTTCTTACCTTAATTTGATGATCAAACATATGCCTAGACCAATGCTCAAGAGGGATGTTATTCAACCAATTCAAAGGATCAACCATTGCATCCCAAATATCCTTCATATAATTGCCAAAATTAAGAGTTGTGTAAGCTTTTGATACACCCTAAAATCAAATCTTGAGTTCCAAACCATGAAATTCTTTTTCTCTTTATATTGGTATAAATATGCTTGTAATGTATGTGTGTTTCATCATGGAATATCTTTATAATGACTTCAAGTAGGCTCTTCAATATAAAAAATTTAGTTAGATAAAAAAAACATTATAAACATCACACACACATTTTACTAAAAATAAAATTTACCATTTATTTGTCAAACATTGTGTGAAATATCATGCTTAATGGATCTATAAAATGCATATAAAAACCATCATTATATGTAATTGTTTTCAAACTCAACAACATCATACGTGATAGGAAACAATCCATTATTGTAATCCAATACCATCATAAACAACAAAATCCTTAATATAGACCCTTGAGATTGCATTTGTCTATACCAATGCATGACCTGCATTAATTTACAAAGCCTTTTTTCATTTCTTTCAAACAAATGTAAACCCTCTAAAACTTCCACGATGAATGCACTTTTGAGTTATAATTAGGGTCAAACCTTAAGAACATATATGATCTTAAATTATATTGCTTTAATAACTGCACATATCAAGGGAGTCTCTTAAAAGACTCTTTGTGACTTCTTTTGATAACTATTTTGCCTTGGTTCTAACTCTCCATAATTGTATTGGTTGTGGTTTAATCTCAAACTTATCTTTTAGAATGGTATTGAGGGTTTTATTTGAAATATTTGGATTAGTACTCATTAGAGGCAGCAACGTTTTTATAATTAACGGTGAATTAATAGCTTTTATATAGGTGCAACTGAATTAGTAGTTTTTCCATAACAACCTTTACTTATACATGTTTTTGCAACCTTCTGTTCTTGATTAGTATACTTTTTCATGTGATAATCATTTTTCACTTCATATTCTCTCAACATATCTCTAAATTCATTGATATTGCTGAGAACTTGAGATTCTTCATCACTACTATCACTCTCAGATCTTTGACATACTGCAATATTCACATCATCATCATCATCACTACTAATTTTCATTTATATTTTGAATTTGAAGCACCATATACAATTTTCTCAATGTAACTATAACCCAATAAGTTGTCAAATCATTCCTTATTAGAAGGGATATAGTCTTGATCTTTTTCCCCTTCATCATCCTTACAATAACTACATATATTAATAACAACATTTCCCACAATAGCTCCCACACGAGAATTAAAATCAACATATGTTTCAACATTAACACTATCACCAATAACAGAATCACCCACATAAACACCAGCACCATCACCGAAAATAGAACATCACATCAACATCAACACTAGCACCATTTCCAACAACAAAACCTTTTATATCAGCATCAATACCAGCACCAACACCAACACCAACATTAGAACCTCTCATATCATAACCCAATTCAGCATCATCAAAATCCAAATCTTTTATCCCAACTAACAACATTGTCTTATTGTTCTTTTCAACTTCATCATAATAAAAAAAAGGAAATTTAGTATCGCTGGCTTACCATTATTAGACTTACTAGAATAGCATTTTGGCATTCTTCATGCTATATAAATAAACATTATCCTTATCAATATATAAATGAAATTTTTCTCTCTTTTATTGAAACCCATTACTTTTAATATTGAGGCATCTTGAGCTTTTATATACCCTTCATCATCTTTTATTTTGAAACCATGTAAGTTTACACCATATACTTACTTGCATGTGACCAAGATGTTAATATAAGAAATATAGTCCAAACAATAACTTTTTTAGACACATGTAGAACCTCCATAATGAGAAATTATATCATACATTTTGTATGTATACTTCCATGGTAAAGGATATAATATTTCACTAATGATAAACATAAGCTTATAAGCAAATTATTGATGCCTATGTTGTTGACCTTTAGGTCATATATTTATGTTTTTATATATTATAATGATAACAATAATATGTAAATTGGACTAATAATATGCTTGGTTGAGAATAAATGTTAAACAAGTTTTATGTAAAGACATTTTAACTAGTATGAAGGAATTCATAAAGAAATCAATCAAGGAGTCCAAAACGAAGCAAATAAAGAATAAGTTTAAATATTCATTTTAGTGTTATATTGTAAATTCTTCTATCTTATCTTGATAGCACAAGTAAAATGAAATCACACACTTCACTATGCATACAATTTAAAAGGATTGATAAATAATTTGATATAGATAGTTCTAACAATTCACATAGATTAATTTGTCAAAACTAGAATTTTACATGAACCAGTTGACCGTTTAGTATGATAAAATGAACTAGTCGATCATTTATTTATACATGATGAACATTCAAGAATTCTGTAGGAATTTATCAATCAATTGGTTTAACTAATATGAACTAGTCAACCATTTCAGTCATCAATGGGATTGTAATGGCTATAAACAACTAATTTTTGCTAGACACACACACACACACTGTAAATCCCGAGAAAAAAACCAAGGCTGGATTAAATTAAAGAAAATAAACTAAACTAAAAAGAAGTGGGGCAAAAAACGAATACACTTAAAAAAAAGGGGCCTAAATGCAAATAAAAATAATTATAGAGCATAAATACTCCGATTCTCACCAAAAACAGATCTACAGCTACGTAAAGAAAGAAAAGAGGAGTTTTTATATCTATTTTTACAAATCAAGAGAGAAACACCAAAATTTCAAGAACCCATCCCAGATTGAGGGTTATAGGTAAAATAAACCCTGGTGAGAAAGGGATTAACAAGAAAAATTGAACAAGAAGAGAAGAGGGAAGGGTCGGTTGTCATTACAAAGAAAAGGAGGGATCGAAGCCTTAATTCGCACCAGGTAAGATATTCTAAACCTGGTCTTATGAGTCATTTCAAGTCGATTATGAATTGATGCCTGGATGTTAATTTATATATTAAGTTCTTAGACTTGAATTGAGGAAAAATTATGAGTCATTAAAGTAAAGAACTTCATGTGTTGTGTGTAAATGGAAAGGTTGATAAATCTGGACAGTTTCGTCTCTTGACCTTCAAGGAGATTTTGGGTAGGAGAATGAAGGAATTAGGATCAAGTTCCTTCATAGAAATTATAGTTTTGGATGTTTATTAACTAATGAAATTGGTCTTACTTAATTTGGAGTCATAGAACTCCAGTTATGGGTCACCAACCGAGACTGGGTCTTGACAGACCCTATAGGGTAGCAGGTCTGGTTTATTGATGAGCAATTTTGACTATCTTAGAGGCAGAACTGGGTTCTTCTCAAAACATAGAACTTGTAGCCTCATGTCTTACCTTTCCAACGCCATAAATTTTGCTTAAATTGGAGTTCTATAACTCCAGATATAGTTAAAAATCTGAGGAGAGGTTAGACAGTAACAGTTCAAAAATAAACAGTAACAATTGGACAGTAATAGTCCAAGTATTTGTTGATGAGTGATTTTGACTATTTTAGAGGCAGAACTGGGTTCTTTTCAAAACATAAAACTTGTAGCCTCATTTCTTACATTTCCAACGATATAAATTTCGCTTGAATTGGAGTTCTATAATTCCAGATATAGTTAAAAATCTGAGGAGAGGTCAGACAGTAACAGTTCAAAAATGGACAGTAACAGTTGGACAGTAATAGTCCAAGTGTTTGTTGATAAGTGATTTTGACTATCTTAGAGGCGGAACTGGGTTCTTCTCAAAACATAGAACTTGTAGCCTCATGTCTTACCTTTCCAACGCCATAAAGTTCACTTGAATCGGAGTTCTATAACTCCAAATATAGTTAAACATCTGAGGAGAGGTTAGACAGTAACAGTTCAAAAATAGACAGTAACAGTTGGACAGTAACAGTCCAAGTGTTTGTTGATGAGCACTGTTGACTATCTTAGAGGCAGAACTGGGTTCTTCTCAAAACATAGAACTTGTAGCCTCATGTCTTACCTTTCCAACGCCATAAATTTTGCTTGAATCGGAGTTCTATAACTCCAGATATAGTTAAAAATCTGAGGAGATATCAGACAGTAACAGTTCAAAAACGAGGCAGTAACAGTTGGACAGTGATAGTCCAAATATAAAGAAAGGAATGATAACTAGGATTGTACAAAGAACGACAGTAATAATGAGTGAAATGAGAAAAACATAAAATACTAAGAAATAACTGAAAGAAAGACTTATTGGTTGTTGATATGGTTATTATAAAACATATCCTTGAGTGAGGAAAATTTATGAAATAAACCTGTGATTTGCAGGAGGGACCACAGGCGTGGTGCAATAACAGCAATAGAGGAGCACGAGTAGAGCTTCTATTGCAAGTAGGTGATTCACACCTATACTTTCTAGTTAAATTCCATGATTTAATAAATTATTGATGTGAAATGTGAATTACTGAATGTATGTGTATTTAAGGTGAAAAGTTGTTATGTGAATTGCCAAGTGATGAAATTATCACTGACAAAGGAAATATGAGAAGTGTGATTTGAGGCATAAACTAGCATACATTGAGTGTATGTTAGGATCCCGGGTAAGGAGATCATCATGTATTGGCTAGCATACATTTAGTGTATGTTAGGATCCCGGGTAAGGGGATCGCCACGAATGGACTAGCATACATTTAGTGTATATTAGGATCCTGGGTAAGGGGATCTCCATATATTGGCTAACACACATTCAGTGTATATTAGGATCCCGGGTAAGGGGATCACCATGTATTGGCCATCATACATTTAGTGTATGTTAGGATCCCGGGTAAAGGGATCGCCTTACATCGACTCCTATGGGGTGGTGATGACGATACCAGTGAAATTGGTATCGGTAATGTGATAAGCAAAAGTAATCACGTTGATCTTATAAGGTCTGGAATAAAGGTTGATAGTGGCAGAGGGAACGGTTATTAATAGTTTGAATAAGAAAGAGGTTTTAATAAAAAAAAACTAGAAGGGAGAAGTAAATGAAATATGAATGCATGTTACCCTGTTGAAATTATTAGATATTCACATTGTTATATTTATTGTGATATTCACCTTGCAATAATATGTATTTTGTTTCAGGATCATCGCATGCATGACGGGAGTAGATCCTAGCTTATGTTCCCTTCTTGAAATCTAGGTTTTAGAGAGTATACCCTTGTATTTTGTAAACATAAAAATGTTTGTATAACTTAATTTGTATAATAAATGTTTAAATTTAATTGGATGAATTTAACGTTGTAGTTCATATAATCATATTTCATGTCTATGTATTTATATTTATTTAATTATCCATCCATAATGATATTTTGTTATATAATGCATATTATAAATATTATGGTTGATAGGTGTGAGTATAATTGTGGAATTGAAACCCAGGATGATTGAGTCGGGAATTAAGTTATGAGATGCAAACTGTTAGAAGTGTAAACAGGTTACATATTGGTAACTTGGGACCTTCCGATATAGGGGGGACTCCGTCGAAATTCCGGTAGATGTTAATACGAAGACCATGAATATATATATACAAAAAAAAATTAACTACTATGTTTTTTTATTGACATGAGATTGTTGTTCTATCCCAGAAATGGGAGATGTTACACACACACACACACACACACACACATATATAGCTTGTTTAATTGCATTAAAAAGGAATTTTGAACATACATGATATACAACATATTCTAAATACAAAAACATCAATATTTGATTATACTCTAATAGGTACTATTAAATTTTTATAATCTAGCACTAGAGTATTCAATTTTATTCTCACTATACTTAAACACCTTTAAATCTTAAAAGTGCTATCTTGTGAGACATAAAGATATTATAACTTTTAATTATATTATTCAATCCATTGAGAGAATTAATTGTGATAGCAAAATCACTCTTGTAAACCTTTAAGATTTAGGTAAACACTATTGGTATTTGTGAGGTATTTTAATCAAGAAAAAATCTTGAAAAGTGCATATCTTCAAGTGAAAAATCTTAGTATGGATTCATAAAAAATAAATAAATAAAGAGAATATCTTCAAGTGGAAAAAATCTTGGAGTGGATTCATGAAGTGACTATTGTACTCTTGAACTTGAATTAGTGAATGAATACAGTGCTCAAGTACGATATGGTACTTGAGGTGTGGATGCAGACTTATCGAACCGTGTTAAAAATAAGTTTGAAAATTCTCTCTTTTATCTTTTTACTTTAATCATTTTAATTAATTATATTGTTGTTTATTGTGTTTATTTTAATTAATTTGCATTATTTGTTAATATTAGTGATATATCTAATTCACCCCCTCTTAGGTGTTATAGTTGTCTTAATCCTAAAACAAAATATACAATACCTATAAGCTACAATTTTAAATTTTTGTTATGATTATAAAAAAAAAATTGCTAATTAAGTTAAATAGTAGTTAATCATAATTAATAGAAGCTTAATTACATTAATCAAGCATATATTTAAGCAAAAACAAATACAACATTGGGGTTATTTGAATAAATACAATGAAATAAAATTAGGTTTTTTAGAGTTTCTACAAAACAGCTGCTAATTAGGTTAAATAATGGGCAAACATATTTAATACAAAGGTTTAGTACATAATGATCCATGTTTTAAGAAATTAGAGTTTAGGGAACAATGACCTGTGAAATCCAAATTGGGGGTTTTTTTTTATATTCAAACAAACAAGAATAAAAGTTTTTCCATAAACAAAATTGTGTTCGTGATGTTGATTATTGTCGATTAAAGAAGAATAATTTATGTTCTTTAAGGTTTACAATCTTCAAGATTGATGTTGCACATTCATAAATTTAGGTTTTTTGTTTTTACACATACATTAATAAACATATAAACAAATGAATAAATAATGTTTAAAAACAACACAAAACACTAACAACAATTTACGAAGCCTTGATTTGAAAAAACAAATAAAAAATACTTCCTCTTTATCGATTTCAGGATGAAACCTGTGCGAGATTCCACCAACAAGAAAAGACAACCACACTAAACTAAGAAATCATGTGAGAGATTGATTTCAATCAATAGTTTTTGTTGTTTGATTTTGGATCAAAAAAAGGGAGATTGGTTTTTCAATAAGAAAAGAGTGTTAGTCAATGAGAGAAAATAAATGATATGTCGTTTGTGTCTATTGTTGGTAATAATATATACGAGCGTACTTTGGTCATTTTCTTATATTTGAAATTTTATTTTGATCAAAGATGCAAACTGTAATTTTCTAGAAAAAATAACAAACGGTAGATAACTATAAAATGAATCAAACTATAAGATGTTAGGGGTAGTTATTACTTCAATTAAAGATGTCTTTTTATCCTTATTTTTTTTATTTTTTTTTAGTCTTATGAATATTTATACTAATCATCTTTGGTTTTTATTAAATGAAGTACATTGCTGAAAAAACTATATTTCTTAGCAGAGAAAAATAGATTAATAAGAAAAAAAAATGTTCATATAAGTAAATTATTTTATTTTGATAGAATTTAAATTGTTACTTTATAAAAAAATTATTGATATATAGTGTAATTAAAAAATTGAATAACTTCTTGCAACATGAAATCATATATATTAATTTACATATATCTCTTAGATTTCTCAATTTAGTCTTTAATTTACATTAACATCCCTTTCTAACATGTATTTGTTAATTTTAATTTTAATCTATTAATTTACATTTAGTCTTTAATTTTAAATTTACTAATTTTAATCTATTATTTTTTAATCAAGTCAAAAAGTAAACCAAAAAAAAATAACTCATTCTACAAGTATCAACCACAATCACATTCATTATATCTGTTTGTTTCTTCAACATTAAGAACAAAAAAAAGTTTTATTAAAATCATAGACACACTCAAATCAAAACTTTTTATCTAATTCAAAAACTAAAACTTCAACTAACATCACAAACACTTAATTTAATCAACACAAAGCATTTTAACATCACAAATCACACTTACAAATCACATTCAAATACTGAATACATCAACCCAATGTGATAAAGGAACCTGAGAATAGAATAACAAAGCAAGACCAGTTTTAGTGATGTGGCGATGCTTACGTTCAATGTGACCATTCTGGAAAGGAGTGTAGGGACAAGACATTTGGTGACGAATGGCAGAAGCAAGAAGATAGGATTGAAATTGATTGCTTGTAAATTCAGCTCCCTCATCGCTTTGAAAATTTTTAATTTTACATGAAAACTGAACCTCAACAAGAGTTTGAAATTGCTTAAAAATCATAAAGGCTTGAGATTTTAATGTCATGGGATAAAACCATATGAAACGTGAGTGATCATCGATAAATATAATGTAATAACAAAAATTGGATGAAGACGAAACAGGAGCAGGGCCTATATATCACAATGAATAAGGTTCAAGACATGGGAAACACGTTGATCATTAGCATTAAAAGGTAGTTTGTGACTTTTAGTAGTCTGACAAGAAAAACACAAGTTGAGAGAGGGCAGTAAAAAAGTAGCAGAAAGATAATCTTTTTTTATTTAATAAGGAAATAACAGAATGTGAAACATGACCTAAATGTCCATGCTAAATATCATAAGAGGCATGCAAAGAATTATTTTTAAGAGAAGAAACAAATATGGATTGACTATGTTCTAACACATAAAGACCATCTTTACGACGACGATCAATTGCCACCACCTTTCCTATATTGCGATTTTATATGATAAACGATGTATCAATGAAAGTAATAAATTAGAGATAATCAGAAGTTAATTTGCTAATAGATAACAGATTTTTTATGAGCTGGGGAACAACTAAAACATCCAAAAGGTTAATGTTTGGAAAAGGGAAAAGAGTACCAACATGAGTAATTGGTGAGGCTCTATTACCTACTATTACACAATCGTTACCATTATAAAGTTGAACCTTGTCCAGTTGAGAAGAGTCTGGTGTCATATGTGCAATAGCTTCAGTATCAGTGTATCAATCAGCTGTTGTGCCGATTAAAGAGAAGTGAAAGAAGGATTCGGCAATGTTTGCAAGGTTAGTAGCCTTTGTATGTTAAATGTTGCAACATATTTACTAACAGGGAGAATAATTACCACGACCCTTGCCATGACTAGGAATGAAGGATCCTCCTCCCTTACCACGAAACTTACCAAAGCCTCCATTTCATGTTGGATTGAAGTTGCCTTTGGTGACAACAAAGGCAGCAAATGAGATAGCAAGTGTTTCAAGTGACTTTTGAAAAATTTCAGAACTTTCAACCTTGAAGACAAGATCGTGAAAGGAAGGCAAAGGAGAAAAAGATAGTTGGATAATTGAGAAGTTTGCAAACTCAGAGCCTAGGCCATGAAGAAACTAGTGAACTTTATTTGTTTCATTAGTAGGAGAACCCATGGAAGCAAGTTGATCACAAAGTGCTTTAAAGGAAGGAGAGTACTCAATAACACTACGAGATCCTCGTTTAAAATGTTGCAATTCATCTTTAAGATGATTGATGACTGAAAAGGTAGATTCAAGTGCAATCCATCCTGCATGAGAGATAAAGAGACCAAGGACTTTAGTCATGGCTTCCTCGGTGAGAGATGAAAAAAGAAGTATAAGTAGATGCTGGTCTTTTTATTTTCAAATAGCATGTTTGGGATTGGGAATACTAGTTGAATTAGAGAGGATATGTTCAGGTGGCTCGGGCAAAGATCCATCAATATAGCCAAGATGGTTTTGAGAAATAAGAAGTGAAAGAATCTGATTTCACAAGAGAAGATAGTTGGTAGAAGAAAGCTTGATGATGATCATATGAAACATTGTCCTAGCATGCACATTTCCAAATCGATTAACCCTCTTAACCCAGAAATAATGAAGAAAATCCATGGTCCAGTTAGTTTCCTTCCGCCGTCTAAAATGTTAAAAGATACTGAATCTTGTGCTCAAATTTCAACAGGAACAAGGAGAACCAGTCGTAGTCAAGAATTAGCAGCATCCATCAATCTCCCTCAAAAACTTGTATGTAATATTTACTAACTCTAAAGAAATAAATTTGAATAATTCATCAAATGAAATATGTATCACTGGTAATTTTACAAACATGAACAAATCCACATTTTGAACCAACACTTGGTGACTAGTGAAACAAACATCACACCAGACTGAAACAAACACCTTCACCTTAAACCCCTCTTGGGCTCTTACATTTGAAGGAAAAGACCCACTGAAAGACAACGAAGATTACACCAAAAAGAGTATGAGAATGAAATGGTTCAGCAATTTGTTGTGGCATGTCTGCCTAGGCCTAAGTCATCAGACTGATCTCTTCCAGTGGCGGAGCATCCTAAAAAAGTAGCAGGAAAAAAAAACCCGTCAATAGAGATAGAAATCATCTACTAGGAAAGAACAAATAACTATTGTACTCATAGGACAACTTCAAGCATTCACTGCAAAACACAGTTTGTGTACAATGAGCACTTTACCATGTTTTCTTTGTTCTCTTCAGGTGTAATCGCAGCAGCTGTAGGGCTACTTGGACCACCACCTGTAAATGCATTGAAACATTTTAAGTTGAATACACCCAGGCATTGCGAAAGGAAATCATTGTGTAGGCTTCCTTACCTTCTTCAGCCGCAGATTTCTTTTCCTGCTTCTTGATCTTGCGCTTGGTTGTTTCTTCCTTGCTACTCTTCTGGGGTTTCTTCTGTACCCTGCGACTCCCGGTTTCTGAAACAGTCCTTGAATTTTCAGTATTCTTGTTCAAAGACCCCACCCTGGTATTGGTTGATGTAGTGTTCTTCCTCTGAGAAGTCTCCTTGTTGGCTGATTGTGTCACTGTGGAAACTTGAGAAGCAGCAGCATTCAAGGACCTGGGCCTCAGTTTCCTTGTCCCCGTTATAGAAAGAGAGCTGTGAACTTCATCATCAGATGATCGAGTTGCGTCATCAGGCAGAACATGAGAACATGTTTCCGAGACCTGCACCTGTTCTTGATGGTCTGGGATATTATAGCTCTCAAATAATTCTTTCACCGTTTCCCCAAAATCACTGAGTTCATGGCGACCTACATACGACTTCAGCTCATTCCTCAACCTTTGAATTTGAACCGGCTGCATATATAAGAGCATCCGATGTTAACTCATAGCACGATAAAAATAAAAATAAAAAAAGGCAGAGAATACAAGACCTAAACAAAAAAAGTTTGTTTTTAAAAAAGAGAGCCATACCTCACATCCAGCTTCTAAGGCAAGTTTGAAGAAAGCAAGAGAGATTGAATGCTTAGCAACAGATTCAGATATCTTAATTTGTGAGAGCCAATAGGAAGCTAAAGCGATCGCGTTGAATTTCTTTCGAGTTGAAGCCATGGACGCATTAGAAAGAGGGGTGTCATTTTTTGTAGCAGATCTCTTGACTCTAGTCTCAGATATTGGGGTGATGATCCCTGGTGGTGGTTTCAGAGCAGTAGTGGCAACTGACTTGGCAGGAACAGATAGCCTTCTTCTAGGTGGCCTTGCAGATTTGTCCTCGCCAGAAAGCTGAAGAACACCCACACTTTTACTTAAAGTTGATGGAGCCCTGTCCCTGGAAGGAAATAAACACAACCCAGGCCAAGAGTAAGAGTCAATTAGCATTACAGAAATGCAAGAGAGAAAACTACAAGAAGCACGCACCTCTTGGAAGCAGAGGGGAGTTGTGGCTTGTCATTGTCCTCCTTGGATATTGATTTGGAGGCAGATCTCAATGGATACCTTAACTTGGATTTTCCTGATTTCCATTACACCCACATAAAAAAAAAAAAAAAAAGAAACATGCGTACGAGAGAACAACACAGAGATTATAGGTATGCTACCTGCAAGAACAACAGCAGACTGCTCTAAAACCTCCATTTCCTTGATGTTGTTGAAGTGATCTTCCTTGTGAAATGAATCTTGATGGGTTTTCCCTCTTTCCTTCTTCCAAACTAAATATGGCAGTCCGCAAAGAATGGGCTTCGTTAATTTAAACTAGGAAAGTACCCTGTTTTTTACCACTCTAATAACAAAAATTATTATTGCTAACTGGTAATAGGTTTTTAATTATTAAAAATTAAAAACAAATCAGATAAACATCTGGCCCTCTAACTCTTTCCATTCTCTGATTTCTTTCAACAGATGCTATTTAGACACGTGGCGGATAAAGAGAGGATTTATCTGTTAGCGGCAAGGCAAATTAAGTTATTTGTTAATAAAAGTATTATAAAATAAGATATAAAAGAAAAGGAAAAACAAAAAAAAAAAAAAGACGACTTTGGTTTCGAATTGGAGGGAATAAAGGGAGAGAAAGAGAAAATAACGGTCTTAAATTGGGTGGGTGGGTGAGTGGGACCTACCAAAGGCTAAGAACGGCGAGGCGCTTCGTGTTCGTGGAGCCCAACTGCCCACATCAAACGCTCATCAGTTAGTTTTTCGAATTTTCAAATTTCAAATTTCAAATGCTGTGCCTGCCGTCCGCTCAAACTGCAGCTGAAATTTGAGACTCTATATATATATATATATATATATATTAAAAAAAACCTTTAAAAAAAA
>Ga0325410_1000487_pt1 | contig 41513 bp, 20 predicted proteins | sample PopdelMetagenome_16_FD_206182 | JGI IMG/M metagenome (GOLD analysis project Ga0325410, IMG submission 206182) | Populus deltoides microbial communities from Bellville, Georgia, United States - Xylem-PdIQD-R3 | ecosystem: Host-associated > Plants > Phyllosphere > Stem > Wood/Secondary xylem...
AAATAAATAAAAAAATAAATTGATTTATCAGGTTAATCTACTTACCCTGGACTTGAGTTCAGTCCCGTATTAACGAGCCATTGAATTGATTCACCGGACAATGCTAGGTTTAATAACATTGTCATGCATGACACTCTCATTGTATTGCAATGCGATTATGTGAGACTTTAACTTCACTGGTATGAAGAACGATGAGAGGGTTTGGACATGGAAGAAGTTGTCCTGACGGTTAAAACATCTGTGTCTTCAAAATCACATGCCAGGTTCCAAGATGGAAATATTTTATTGATTTTGAAGTCTTGCATGGATATTTTATCTCTAGATAAAATTCTGTTGACAGAGATCTAATCCATACACATTCCACGATGGAATCATGTGCTTTTCATCGAATTTCGATGAAAAATAAATTCTCACTGAATTGGATGCGATGGCTTCAAAATGAAAAAAGAAGTTTTAATGTGGTCCCAAGCCATGTTCTACCACTGGATTACTAAAATCACACACCCGTCGATTAAATCATCAGCACTTTAATAATGATTCCTTACCTTAAAAACAGAGTAACACACTTGTGAGAGTACCAACTACCAGAAACCAGATCTCAAGACATCGTTTGATGGCTGATGTTGTCCACCAGGAACATAGTGCTTGTTAAAAAAGAAAAGAAAGGAAAATACTGAACTCTCCATTAGTGTTAAAGATGGATTGGAAAGAGGCTTTTTGCTATTCCCCAATAGAATTACACTGAAAAGATATCTGTGGCCATTTTCTGTGGCCCAGAAGATTATACTGAATTCTTCACTTTCGTGAGATGTTCATGAAAAGCTTAATCTTGAAGGGCTACAAATAATGACCAGACTTTTTCCAGAAAGAAAAAAAGGAAAGATTGAAGATACTCATTACATACGAGCATGATTTTTATTAATACGTAGTATTTTGTCACTAGCTTGATGTACAACAGACTATGATAGAGAGTGAATGTTGATTTGAATCTAATGATAGAAATTCATTCTAAATATATACCATATTTTTATTTTTGTCACTACAACCAAGCATGTTTTTATCATTTCTATATTTATTTATTTTTATCGTCAAACATTAACTGAACAGGACTATCTGGAAAACTAGGGACGCATCTAGCACCATAAATGCCGCACTACAAAGGGTTTTGTCCATTTGAAGGAGAGACTGCTACATGCAAAAGTTAATGGAAAAGAAAGGAATATAAAAGAAGACGAGTCGCTTTCCCCTTCTTTTTTTTTCTTCATGATTTTCAACTAATGTTGGATTGAAGGCACTGAGAGGTCAAGCATTGATATGATAATCGAAGGGCCAAACCTTGTTTGCGATGCAAGCTTCTTGAAAAAAGGTGCTGGTCCTGCTGGATCATTTTTGCTTCACTATCAAGTGTTAAATCGAGGCCTCATCATAATTCACCAACACTGGATTTCAACAAAACATAATTACAGCAATCGAATATTTCCAAGATGTTTCAACTTTGAGTTCCCATTAGAAGATTTTTATAAAAGTATGTTTATAAGAAACCATTAAATTAATAATTTCTTGATGTTTCTGGATTGTTTAAAAAAATACATGAAACTCTAATTCGAATATATTTTGAAAATCACTGTTCAAACGTAGCCCAGACATGTCACTCAAGCGTTATCCAGGCACGAGGAATCCCATCAACCAAATAGATAAATGGACTTTGGCAGTAAAAATGGGATTTTTTTTTGAAAGAATTAGTATGGCTCGTTAGAATTTAGGATGGACAAATGGGTGTTCTGTGTTGTCTTTCGATTCAAGCTTGATGTATTTATCCATGGATATTTCAATCCTGAGTTCCCATCAGATGAATTTTTTAAACAATCCAAGAAGGATAGATTCATTTACAAAATTCTTTCAAGGAAAATTCATTTAGATTTAGATTACAACTGAGATTTTCAGAGATCACGAGAACAAAAAAGGAAATGGTGCCTCACCGATTCTGTCTCCTGCTCAACCTCTAAAGATGTCAGGGGAACGCAAAGAGATTTCGGTGATCAAGATGCGAAGGCTAAATGTCAAAACTGGTGTTTCGAATATGTGCTTTTAGTCTTTTTGAAACCATAAAGTTAAACTTTCCTCCAGAAAAACAACGCACTAGCTCTGAGGCAGCCTCGTCCACTTGTTGAAGATTCTTGTCCATCTTGGTCTCATCATCCTCCACAAAATCTTCAAGCTAACTTCAACTTACGATCCATTGCAAACACTTCCTGTTAGGATAACACACACACACATTTTTATTTTTTTTTTACCTAGCAAAAAAATCACCCTTGACATCTTTTTCAGGGTTTGGGGGCAGAGCACGGTTTGAAAAACCCAATGAATGCCAAGACCACTCCATCCTTTATGGCATTCCATATTCTCCCATATCACTGCACGTTTCCTTGTTTCTCATGATTTCTTAAATTTCAGTTGTAATCTAAAATCCATATCATCTCATTAGTAAGAAAATTGCAAACCTGTCCTTGTGATTTTGCTGGAAAGAATTTTGTAAACGAATCTGATCATGTTTGTTTGAAACATTCATCTAATGGGAGCTCGAATTTAAACTTAGATTGAAAGACAATACCGAACAAACCCTCTATCCATCCTAAATTCTAATGAGCCATACTTTTTTTTTTCCACCCAATTTATAATTCTCTAGCGGGGGATTTGAACCTGAAACCTTCACTTGTGGGGCAATATCCACCCTATGTATCTTAAAATCCTTGTATTTTAAGGTTTTTTGGGCTTTATCCGGTGTCTCTAGGCCCGTCTCCTGTCTTTTATTCCTTTCCTTTCTCAACCATATTCAGCAGTGTTTTTTTTTTTCTTTTTCCTCTTTTAATGGTGCGATTTTTTTTGCTTCCACAGGTGCCAGTTTGCTTAATGTAGATTTTGCTGATTTTCGAGCTATTATGAAAAGATGCAGGCTCTTCTCTTTTGGGAACTGTAAGTAAGAGATCTAAAAGACAGAACTTGCTGTTTTCAGATATTTCTAGTTCTAGCTATTTATGGGCTATATACTGGATGAGGTCCAGATGCAATGTCCAATGGAGGTGACTGGTGGAGGCCAAGCCCCACAAGTGATTTAGTAGAGAATGTGTTGGTTATCGTTTCGAGAGCTGTGAGCAAGTTCTGTTTCTCCTGTATGTTAGGGTTCCCATAATTGACCCAAGTTGATATAAAGGTCTAATAACCTAGACCAAAATGTCTTGAGATTGTGTATGTGGGGCTTGTGGCTTCTGCAAAACACTAGGACACAATGACTGCACCTAAGAATATGCCCATCTGATTCAATTTTCATTCTACTTTCACCAATAGCCTTCGGGCTGATCATATCCATGGGCTACAAAAACAAAAACCCTAACGAGAAAACGACAATAAAAATTGATCAAAGCGTAACCTTCAGAAAGCCCATATATTTTAAAGTTGGGAACCTCCCGTAAACCGTTCGTCTTGGGAGACAATAACATAAATAGTTTTTGACTAGAATTGGAGGGGTGCGCCGGGCCAATGCAATAGTGCAACACAAAAGCGACGCTTGAGAACCCCGATAGCAAGCTACCGTCTCGGGCCCTCCCCCTTGAAAAATTAATTTAATATCGTATGGACCTTTGGTCCACGTATCAGATATTAAACTGATAAGAACAGATACTACACTTGATCTTAGCCAAAAGGCCGAGAAAGGTATGCTTTGTTATCTCTCATGCTTCTCTTTTTATACTGTGCGTCTACACTCTTTTGTGCAATACGTTTCGATGTGGGATAGTGAAACCACAAACACAACAGAGGTGTTAGGCAGCAGCCTCCCTCCATGAGGATATGATGGATTTCGACGAGAGACCCGCGGAAAGTCGTCACGGCCTCAGAAGGTTCAGCCGAGGGATTGGAGGGGGGGGGGGGGGGGGGGGGCCGGGGCCCGCCCGGGGTTTTGGGTTTTTTCTTTCATTGTCGGCACTGGTTTCTCAAATCAAAACCAAGGACGTGTGTGCTTTCCCTTTGGCGACACGGGGTTAAACCATCAAACACCCCCTGAATCCCTAGTTCTACTTCCAAGGCCCTGATTCCATCAATTCCTAGATTTGTTTTTGATGATTCAGGAGCAAAACCTCATCTGTTTTTTTTTTTTCAGGGTGGTTGCTATGTTTTGATTGCAAGGGTTGCTCTGCATGATTTGTATCTAGAGTCCAATTGATCTGGCCACAACCCCTTGTCTCGATATGCTCTCTATTCTACTTTTTGACAAGATTTTCAAATGGAGAAAGAACTGTTACAAAACCATAGCAAAAGGAATCAAAGACAAAGCAACTATAATTTTCTTTCTGACCAAGGGAGGAAAAGGGTTTCATGCCTCAATTTTTTTCGCCTCTTTTAATCGATATTTACAATCTTTTCTATACAAAATGTGCTCTTGTTTGTTGATGAAAAGTGGCTGGAGAATAATTTGAATTTGCAGCTTAAAATCTAATCTAACTCTTTAAAATCTATCCAGTTTCGTTTTATCTCTTGAATGTCCTGGGCTAGGCTTATGATAACACGAGTACACGTCGACCATGGAAACCACCTTTTTATCCATCTCAAGGGCATAAAGAAAGCTCATCCCAAAAATTGTATGTTTTGGAAGTGGCCATGCCCCATTCTTTATTTCACTGAAACCCCAATATTATTTTTGCTTATGCATGAATGTTGGTTTCTGTTGGTTTTCTTGCCTTGTATTTACCTTTTAGCTGTCACCTTCTGAATTTCTTTGCAGCCATGCTTGCAAGTTTCAACTTTGAGAGTTAAGAGTGAATTAGATTTAGATCGCCCCTGAAAACTTCAGAAATCAATTGCAGCATCTATTTATTTACTACAGTACCGTGTAGAAGAAACCATATTGGAATTACACAACAAAGACGAAATCCCTACAGGAATAAAGGTCTATGACAGCCTTTACCATCATTTCAATGATCCATAACAATCACAGAACTACATTCCAAGTCAATTCCGATTTCTGACTGCAAAAGCCCTCAGTAAAGATCACCTTCCTTGTGAGTGTGAATCACACAGTCAGAAGTTGGATAGGAAATGCAAGTTAGAAGATAGCCCTCCCCCATTTGATTCTCATCGAGGAATGAACCATCAGACTGGTCGACAGAACCTGATGCTGCCTTCCCAGCACAGGTAGAACAAGCCCCAGCCCTGCAAGAATAAGGCAGGTCAATTCCTGCATTCTCAGCGGCATCTAGGATGTACACGTCATCTGGAGCTTCGAATTCATGCTCTGTGCCTTCTGGTGTAATCAACTTAACCTTGTACACTGCCATTGATGCTTTGTAATTGGGGGAGCATTTCAAGCCAAATGACTTAGAGACACTCCTTACTGATCCAAGTGAGGATGGGCTCTTGACAGTGGCGCTGGTAAACCGATTTTGGAGTGCAGTTTTGAGCACACTTTGGAAGGGAGCGTTCACTGTTGTCATCTTAACCCCAGAACACAAAATAGAAATTGTCAGCTGGTTAATAAGATGTTTTGATACTTGTAAGAATCGAATGGTTCCATTCTTTTTGCATGGAATTTGAAAGCCCTAATTCTTGTCACCCTACAGCAAGAAATGAATTGCAGGACAAGGTACCAAATTCCATTTTATAAAGACCATTGTTGAATCATTCATTGGCAGTTTTACACAACAGCCATCTCATTAGAGGTTTTTATATTTGTATAGCACCACAACAAAACGAATCAGACATGCTAAGGAAGCTGCATCATTATTGACAGGAAAAGCAGCATTGATCAAAATTCAAAAGTATTGAGCAAGGAAATCCTAAGAACAAGTAAAAAAAAGGCTCCCTGCTCCTAGCCCATGGATTCTTAAACACCTTCAAGCATACGATCACATCATATTTAGCATGTATGCCTCACTTATATTCACAACAAAATGGAACCAAATAATCCATTCCTACAATGAGAAGGCATTTGATGTTTGGAGCACTATGAGAAGAGCAAGCTAATGGCTCTCTGCTCTTCACTCGAGGCTCCATCTTATAAAAGATAACATAGAGGAAGTAAAAGCCAAGATCAGCTACTCATTCTTGGAAAGAAAGAGAAATAACAATCCCCTACTCTTCTGTAAATCGAAGTTCATAAAATTAGTTAGCATGCTAATTGCTAAAGAAGTTTAGCAGTAATAATAAGGAACTAGAAAAACTTGATATCATAGGCAACCCAGATTCAAAACATTCCCAGCTTAGCATGTACAAAAACATAATTTGCAGCAAGCTCCAGAAAACACAGGAACAAAACACAAGAATTAGCTCCACGACAAACAATGCAATATCAGCTAGCAAGATGGTTCCTTTTCGTTGCAAAGTGAGAGAAAAAAACCTTTTAGACTAGAGCTTTCACAGCCCAAATAAGCCCTAATCACAAGGGTGAGGCGCGAAAAAAATATAAAAACTCTCATTTTCACCAATTGATTGACTCCTGACACTACTGGTGTTACACTTCCAAACCCAGTTTCTCAATTTTCCCTTTCTTTCCAAAATATCACCCATTTGAAGACTAAACCCAATATCCTAGACCTAACTAGTTAAAAAATCGTAAGAGAATTTTAATGAAACATGTAAGAATTAAGAATCAAGCGAGTGGCTTGAAAAAAACGTCAAATAAATCAAAGGGCTATTAATAAGATGTTGTTATCAGTATTTTTCCTTTCCATTAAACCTCAATATTTAGAAAACAAAACGAAAAACAGGAACCACAAATTGATTAAAGACTCAAACTTGTTTTGTTCTTGTCGACCAAAACAAGATATGGGGGGGGGGGGGGGGCGAGAGAGAGGTTCCCACTTTCTGAAAGACACAGACATTTTACATACCCCACAAATTCCATAGAATCAAGAACTACATCACATAAAAGAAAAGAAAAGCAAAACAACATAAACTTCAAAGAGAATCAAACCACTGAAAAATAACCTAACACTAGGGAGAAAAAGGAGCTTACTTTGGTGGGGTGGCGAGGTTTCTTCAGATGAGGCGGAGAGTACGATGTTGTAGAGAAGAGGTGGTGTTGATATTACTTGAAGAGGTGTTGCTGGTGGCTTTTGGGATCTTTGAAAGGGAAGAGGCGGCTCTTTTTAAAGCGAAAGACTGATGCCCCAAGTGCTACCACCACTGGCCATGAACACTAGAAATAACCTAGTTGGATTGGAGCCAGCCAATAATTAGTATTTTATTAGTCGTCACTAATCTACCTAATTAACAAATTTTTAATTGATTTTTTTTAGCTGACTTGGACGCCCGCCCATGTTCAACTCATTTTTTTCCCTTTCCATTTAAATTCTGTTTTTCATGTAATCAATTTTTTTTTTAAAAAAAGAATGGCATTGAATCAAATTCAACATTCTATAAATAAATCAAATTCCCTTTTTAACATCGGTATAATGCTTGTGTCTAAGATCACTGAATTTTTATAAGAAGATCTTAATATTAGTTATATTAACTGAATAAATTTTTTTATCTAATTATCTGCATTTTTAAAAGGAATTACAACTCTTTAAACAAGTTTGAAATTAACATTTCCAAGAAAAACATTCAGAATCCTAAACAAGTATAAGAAATAAAAGAAAATAAAATATTAAATTAAGGCTGTAGATTTCTTGTATCTTTCAAACCTCGACAATTAGAGTGTAAAATGAAAATAATATATACTTGAATATATTTATACGTACCACTCCCAACATTGTTCTGGTGTCTAGTGAAGCACTGTGCATGAACCCCGAGCCTAGTACAATGAACATCCAGATCAGAAGTGGTTCCAAACAGCAGCAGCAGCAGCAAATCCTTCATCACACAGATTAAATCGAATCTCTGAATTGCTGGAGTTACTTGGAAGCATTATGTCGTAATCCATGAAATGCAAAGCACTTGGACACTGCCTACGTGAAACAGCAGGATGCTTCCTTGGCCAGAATGATGCTGCGAAATGTCCCCACAGATGAACAAATCTATATATGTCAGATATTGGATATGAGGAGAAATAATGGATAAACAACAACCACACAATGTTTTACTTCACAGATTGATCATTGTTGTCTTTCCTCTTGATGTCTAGCTAGATGATTAAATGCCATCTTTTAATTTTACTACAAGCAAGGGAACCCATAATTAATGAGACATTAATATTGAACTGCAAATTAACTTTTGCTGTAGGGTTTTAGATTCTGTTTCATTTAAAAAGCTTATCATATATATATATATATATATATATATATATATATATATTTGGTAGCTCGTGACCTTATAAATCTTGTGACCTTAGAAATGAGGATAGATTAGAAGAAATTTAGGATATGATACGCATGCGTGCATGAAGGATACTAGTTGGATTAAGATACAGAGGGTCCATTTAGAATCAGATAAGAAGGTTCAAAAATACAAGACGAGCCCATAAATACAAGAAGAGAGAGACCATATCCTTTCTTTTTGATGTTGAAGGCAAACTCTTTATTTATTTATTTATCTTTTACATAGTAAAAAAATAATAATTTTAATTATATAAAAAAAAGTATTTCTTGCAACCTGCAGCCCCAATCTTCAATATTTACATCCTTTCCAAATTTATTTTTCAAAGAATTTCAACTCATTAACGTCAATGCACGGGATTCTTATATATTCAAATATATATATGATCTCGACAAAGATATTCGGTTAACATTACTCTCTTTTTTATACCTATCCGATCCTTCTCATGCATGCGTACGTGAAGCATAATTATGATCAACATAGTCATTATTAATATAGTTATCCTGAACTTGGTATTAAATTTTAAATCTATTAGCATGTCCGAGAGATATCAGGAGCAGACTTCCAAACATTCAATAAGATGTTTTTCTCCTCGGATAATCTATTAAGAAAATTCTTTCCTCTTGGCCAACCATTTCCACTATATATCACAGATATTTTAAGAATAAATATTTGTGTATTTATGGTATGCATGAGGAAATTAAATATTTTTTTTATATTATTACGCAGTAGATAAAGCCCAGCTGGATGATCAATTCTTTATGAGAATTAAAATATTTTTGCGTGCTGTATCCTTTTTTATTACTGGCACAACAAAATCAAACGACAATATATATATGATTCAAGGGAAATTAATTATCTCAAATATGCAAAATTTAAATTTGGCAACGTTTTTCTATTTTTTTCAGCTATAATATTGGAAAATTCTACTTTACTCTAAGCATGTAATTATTGTCGAACTCTTCATTTTGGAGGGAAAGAAATAAATATGGTAGTAACATTAAATTTTGGAATATTTTTTGAGATTCCTGGAGGGAAGGCCAATAATTAAGGCCCTGTTCCTCAAGTAGTCTTTAAAGGCTCCACTCTTTGGTATTTACCATCTCTCTTTTCCTTCTTTTTCATCTTCAACCCCTAGCTAATTAAGAAGAAAAATGTTGTTTAATATTTCTTGTTTACGGTTTTTTATTCTTTGCATGGCCTTCATCCCTTCCTGTGTTCTTGGGTTCTCATCACATGGTTTACCTACTTCATCGTTCAATGAATCATTCATTCGTTTATTTGGGAATGATCATGTGATTTTTCTTGACGATGAACGAAAATCAGTTCAAATTTCCCTTGATCAAAGTTCAGGTTCTGGTTTTGCGTCACAACTCACGTATCTCTATTCATATTTCAGTGCTTCCATCAAATTACCAGGAAATTACACCGCTGGAGTTGTTGTCTCTTATTACACATCAAATGCTGATGAGTACACAACTAATCACGATGAAATTGATTTTGAGTTCTTGGGAAATACTGGAGGCAAACCTTGGACCCTCCAAACCAATTTATATGGCAATGGAAGTACAGGTAGGGGACGTGAAGAGAGGTACACACTCTGGTTTGATCCTACTCAAGATTTCCATTCGTACAGTATTCTCTGGACCGGTACATGGATCGTTTACTACGTGGATGATGTTCCTGTTAGAGTGGTTCAAAAGATTGATGCCATGGGTGGAGATTTTCCCTCTAAGGCTATGAATTTATTTGCTACAGTATGGGATGGATCTAGCTGGGCAACAGGTGGAGGCCAAAACAAGGTTGATTATAAATATGCTCCTTTCATTGCTAAATATTCCAGTTTTGTGCTGTACGGATGCTCTGCCAACCCAGCCCGAGAAGATCAGTCAGCTGCTGAAACGTGTGGTAATGCCACAGATTTGAATTCCTTCAATGGTTTGACAACTGAGAGAAAGGGGAAAATGGAGAAATTTAGGATTGAACATTTGATTTATTCTTATTGCAATGATCGTTCTCGATATCCAACTCCATTGCCTGAGTGTAATTTAAGAGGAAAATCTAGGTGATCAATATATCGACTATATATGAATGTTTAATATTTATAATTACGAACGAGAATGATGATTGATTTTTTAGCAATTAATTAACGGTATTAATTACTTAGCTATTAATTTAATTAACGCGTGTATGCGTGCGCTAATTAATAAAACAATACCTCGAACCAAGTATGGTTTTAATCATCTTAATTATTAGAACAGCAAGTAATTTACTAGGCAGACTACAAGTAATTAAGTGCATAAGAAGCCTTTTCTCACTCCAATACAAATCCTAAACTTGAGATTAATTTACATATATCCTTGAACAGCTAATTAACACACTTCCACCTAGCCATAATTAAGCCACACTAATCATGTTTTTGCTTTAAGGTTTAATCTATCATGTCCCTTAGTTTATATATAAGATCAAGAAATAATTAATAAGATCATCAACACATGCTGGCTAGATAGCTAATTATATATATGATCTAGCTAGCTGGTAATCAAGGGAAAGGTTTATTAATTGAAGATAATATTATTGATCGTGATCATCAATACCTACTTGCTATCCCCAACCTTGGAGAGCTTCCTTTACGTCCCTCAGCAACAAGGGATTCGCGAGCTGATGAAATTCCATTGGGGGCTAGCAACTCATCAAAGGCGGAACAATCGATCCAATCCTTGAGCGAATCCTCTTGACCCCATGTATCTGGTATCATGACCCTGCCTGCTACCTCTTCTCTATGCTTCTTCAATCTTTCACGTCCACTATCTTTATGCAACAGCGCTTCATGACCAGCCTCGCAATCTCCATCATGATGTGGAGAAACTGAGCTGGCTGCTTGATCAGTGGAAAATGCAGGAATATTCTGGCTAGTGGATCTAGTAGAGGCAATATTTGAGTGATTATTAACTATATCAATGGTGGGATCTTCTTCTTCTTTCTTGGATGAGAAATGGATTCCTTCCATCTTGCTATCCTTCTTCAATAATGGTGTGATGACAGAGAGAGAGAGAGATAGGCAATATTATAGAAAAATAGGTTTAATATTTGTGAGAATAAAATAAAATCAGGGAAGGAAGAGAGTGCAAGAGAGTAAAGAACAACGTATGGGGGAGCAGGATTACACGTCACGAGTTTTTGCTTCGTATGGTGCATGACATCTCTACGTCTCAGACTTTATGTTAACAGTGAAATTTGTGTGGTTAGTTATCACAGAGAGAGATGTTGAAACAGTAGTTGTTTTTATTTTTTTTATTTTTTTTTGTCTAGGGTTATATGTGTGCAATATAATATTTATTACTCTCCAAGATTAAAAATACAAAATAATAAAGATAAATAAAGTGTATCTCTATATATTTCTTGTTTAAAAATATAAAAAAAATTATTTTAAAATTGTTACAAAAACATTTATTTCTATATATGTTTTTTTTTATTTTCATTGTTTTTTATGTTTTTTGTTTTGAAACAATATTCAAAGTTTGGACTGGTTAGTTGAGTTGATTGAGAGTGTATCAAAATACTATTTGTTAAAAATTTAAATTTTTTATTGTTTTGATCTGAATTATATATATAAATGTTGTTTTTTGATCGAACTCTCCTGGTGCTAGAGGTGGAAAAGGGAGCACGAGGGGATTGTTGTCTGGAAACAAAGATGTGGATCAAGTGTGAAACAAAAGGCTAGATATTTTAATAGGAACAAGCTTTTAATTATTTCGAGGAAGCTGCTTCGAAAATACGTTGATCAAAATATATCTTATTTGATTTGGATTTATTCCATCTATAATTAAAACTTGTTACATGTTGGGTGAAAAATTCTACCCTGAAAACTTTTTAAAAAAAAATGCACAAGAATTTACAAGAATTACATATCTAATTTTTGTAAGCTTTAATGTCTTGTTAATGGTTCGATCGACTGCAGTAATGTCAAAAGAAAAAAAAAATGTTTGTCAACAGAGAAATGAATATGGTAAAACACAAAATTTCAAACAGAGGATAATATGCAAGTGGAAGAGTCCTGTCTTTGCAAGGATAAATCATACAAAAAATATGCAGACTGGTTAGATAATCTTGGTCACAATTTTATTTAACGTTACTGAGGCTCTGGGCTAATAATATCTATGGGCTTGAAACAGAACAAACCCTAACCTTTGTAAGCCCACTTTCTGTATCTTATCCTCATGGGAGTGAAGTTCCTTCCCCGACCACTACAAACGGAGGTTTCTGCTTCTATTTTTACACGCCTGTGTCACAACCATCAAGACTCCCATGTATATGTTTTGTCTACACTCTACATGCGTCTAGTTTTTATTTTCTTGTCTTTAACTTACAGTATCTTATTATATTTCTGTACTGCTTGATGTACTCTTTTTTCTTTTTTTTTTGGGTAAATACTAAATACTAGTATTTTTTACTCTTAAATCCCACTCCTGCATACATTTGAGATGGATAAGATTAAATTATTTTCTGTAATAAAAAAATGAAAAAACCATGATTTTGGCACATCCCCCATTATATTGGAAGAAAGAACAAAGACAAAAACAAAAACAGATTTCCTATTTACAAAAACTACTATGACCAATCAATGGAATTACTCGAGGATTTTACGTCATCATCATGTATATATGGACTAGAATTCTGGAAACATGAGGCTCTCTTGCTACCCGATGATGAACAAATCTTGAAGATTAAACAAGAAAAAAAAAAAAGATAAAGAAATTGATCGATCATTTAAATATTAACAGCTAATTTATACTCTGAGTCGTTGATGTGAAGTGCAGGCTCTACGTCCCTCAGCAACAAGTGCTTCACGAGCTGATGTGATTCCATCTGGGGCTAACAACTTGTCAAATGAAGAATAATCAATCCAATCTGTAAGCAAATTTTCTTGACCCCATGTTTCTGGTATCATGACCTTACCACTCACTTCTTCTCTATGCCTCTTTAGCCTCTCACGTCCAGTAGAACTTTCTTTGTGCATTAATATCAATGCTTCAGCTTGCTCTTTCACCTCGTTACTAACATTTTCTACTCTGGGATAAGAAGCCAAACTTTGATGAGCTTGTGGCAGCTGATGGTGTTCTTTCATTGAAGACTTCTTCATGGTCTGTGAGGGTTCTGCCCTAGAGGGTGACTTCGGCTGCAAAGAAAATGCAAGAATCCGGGTGGTGGGTTCTCTTGGATTTGAGGAGGGTTGTTCTTCCATTGATGAGAAAGGTGTTCCCTCCATTTTGGAGCAAAGTAATGGGGTTTGCTAAGCTTGGGAGAGAGGCAGCTAGGTTTTTATAAGGCTCGAGCTAGGTTTATAAAATCTTGATTGAGTGTAGGAGAGGATGAAAGGGCAAGTGTTAATACAAGTCACAAGCGTGAATTTTATTGCATGGTATGTGACAGCCCTACGTCTCATCATTCAAGCTTGTTAATGGGGTCAGATTTGTGTGGTCTAAGTTGTCATTGAAAGGTAGATTTCCAAAGTATATAGCAGCAGTCTTCCGCTTCCTTTTGTGTGTGTGTGTGTGTGTGTGTGTGTGTTTTGAATGGTCGAAAGTGGCCACCAAGGGCGTGCCCTAATTTGGTCCAATAGGGATGGTGGATTTGATTTGGGATCTAACTAAGGTGGAGGAGGGTGAATAATTGAGTACCAAGATTGATTTTCCAGGGAGCAAACATGTGGATGAGTATAAGAACAGAAGGGGATCACAGAAATTGACTTCTCGAGGCAAAGATTTTATGGCATGTATCCAAACAAGATGAATTTTTTTTTTTTTGAGAGAAACATACTTAATGCTATGTTTAAGATTAATAACCTTTTTCGAATCCCCCCCCCCCCCCAAAAAAAAAAAATAATAATAATAATAAAAAAAAAATCTCCTATTCTCATTATAAAATTATTGAAAATAAGCAACTAGCACAAGAGACAAGAAAGCTTACAAGGGCCTAAGCAAGAAAAATCACCTTCTAATAATTAAATAATAAGTGGCATCTCACTAGGGTTGCATTATACATCACCCAAAAGTCATAGGTCAATGTCATTGGTGCCCCAAGAATTCATTGTTTCCCAGACGATGAATTGGAGGCTTCTTCTACTCACCACAAATTGCATATTCAGAAATCAAAACGTAAGCAACCGGTTTAAAGGAAAAGGGAAGGAGAAAATTAACAACAAAATCAAATTTAAAGGATTTAATCTAAATAATATTTTTTGAAATTAAATTAAAACTATATTGGTTTCAGATATTGTTGGATACCACCAGATGATATGCCAATAATCCAATGCCTTGTGGATTGAGAAACATTCTTTCATGGAATGTGAGATAATTCAATGATAAGATATGTCAAAGTCGATGAACAAATTAAAAAATATATAAATATATTATATATTTTTAGAAGAAATTATTTCCAGAGGGAATCTCTGGTATTCCACTCAACTCTAAAGGGCTTGAGGAGAATATCTTAGAAACAAAAAAAAAACAAAAAACAAAGAGAAAGCAGAAGATACATTTCTCAATACAAGGATATAAACGAGCAAAAGAGGTCATATTCGTGGGAAGAGAGAGCGGCCCTTCTTCCTCAAGAACTCAGGAATCTCCACAGAGCCTCCTTCAGCGTAAGACGGACGTCTGTTTATTCCAAGAGAAACATCACCATGAGCACGCTGAGTCCCCTGCAATTTTTCCAATCAAAAGGATATAAACAGATGTAAATCTATCATAAAAGGATGGACCTTGAAGACATACCTTTCCTTCACCTTCGTTGCGGCGATTGAATCCAGTGGCAATCAGGGTTATGCTAACCTAAATGATGATAGAAAGACACATCTTTGAGCAATTAAAGTACAATAACTATATTAAGAGAAAGAGATGGTATTATCAAGTGATCAAACTTAAAGCTCATGCGGCAAGGAACGATACTTGTAATAACCTTGCGTATCCAAACTAAACATCATAGAACTTCAGCTTCCAGAGTCTTGGAACAGAAGAAAGATCACATGCTAAATTAGTGATGTCAGATGCTGTGTTTGTTAATTACCATTTTAACAACTCGACTTGAATTTATTGTTTACTGATTGTCAATGTTTAACTTAAAGCAAAAGCATTATATCATCTGACATACGAAGGGAACTGGAATTGCTACACTATGGTTCTCCAGTAACCCAAAAGTTCATTAATATCACTAACTTGAAGGAAATTTAATCATTCATGCAATAAGATTAAAAATAGAAGTTCAAAAGGGAAAACAAAAGTAATATAATAACTTTAGAAAGATTATATAATTGACATTCCTGAGAAATTAGAAGCCGCATATGTTGGGTTTCCTCGGTCCCTTATTGTTTGAAATCCCCTGCTTTATGCTTCATAAATTGATTGGTAAATTCACCTGATGAGTTATTCAGAAATTCATGTGCAATTCCATTCAGTTTTGACTGAGAAACATAGGTATATAACAGGGCATATATCCCACTTACGAAGTTTTGATGCAGAACAATCTTTGACAAAGAGTAACCAGCAGTTCACAGCCACTTTAAAGAAAAATGCTTTGCTAAGGTCAAAGTTGTGATGCTGCAAGGGTAATCAATCTATCTGTATTGTCCATTTCATCCCCGGAAATTTGACTTTTTCATCCCCGGAAATTTGACTTTTCCCTTTCTTCTTATTCTGCTTTATTTTTATTTTTCTTGAAAACGAATACTCTCCATATTACATGTTACCATAGCAATCACAAATAAACATGCTTTGCAGTTATTTTTCCGTTGCCAACTTACTTGACCAGTTAGTGATGGATCTATCACCGCTCCAAATATTAGGTTTGCAGTTGGATCCACGAGGTCATAGATAACCTCTGCAGCAGCATTCACCTTCAAGAAATATGACAAGAATTGAAGTCAAAAGTTAGTTTAAAAGCTATATAACAACCAGTTATAGAGAATAATAAAACTATGATAATAACCATATAATTGCAGTCATGAACAAGATTCAGAAATGAATAGAAATATCTTCTTACTGCAGAAAATTACACAGAGAGTCACATGAGAGTCAAAAGCCATGCGGCTACATATTAACCCAATTCGTTATAATTAAATTATTGCCCAAATTCATGTAACATTAGCTAGTGTTTGGACACATGAGAGAGAGAGATCTTTGTATTGCGACCATTCAAAAAGCATATGAGCAGAGCACTGGAAAGCTTCTCATTTTCTTTGTCTATAACTACAAGAAATAAAATTTCTTTGTATGTAGATCAAACATTGCCTCAGAATAAAACAACAGGGTATCATATGTGTAACAATTGTACAGTTAGTCATGCACATGTCTCTTCCAAAAGCTGCTCCAACTTCATGTCAAACAGTAGAAGTATGTTATCTATTAGGCAGTAGGGATGAGTGTTCACATATAAACAAGTCATAGTTTTCTCAAAATTCTCAGCCTAGCTGGTCTGATAACTTGCTTGAATATTTTTCAAGCAAATAAAAGAATGATGCAAGTGCCTATCTGAAGAATCAAAAACCATGATTCAAGAGATACTTGTACAAACTCCTCAATTTCTTTATCTAATAACAAAAATTAGGGCATACAATAAAGAGTGAAAATATATCATGATGCTAATAAGCCATGCTCGTCTTTAAAACTAGCCACCAAGAAGTCCAGAAAATGTAAACTTCATGAGCATGATAGTTCTAAGGAATTTTACACCTGATGAAAATGTAAAGCTGAAAGAACAGCACTACCATTTCATGAGCTAACATGCCATGCATTAGAAGTAGCTTCGCAATTAATGTGTTTTTGTTTTACTTAAGAAATGATAACCTAAGAATTTAGTGCTCCAACTCCCCAAGTCCTAGACTCTAGACAGATGGCATGTTCCAACTGATATAGAGATTCCACAGAGTCCACTTGCAAAATCATGAATCATAGTACATCTGAGTGGCAGCCCAAATCACTGATTCTTGCATTCCAGTGGGAACGATACTATCTATTATCAATACCCCTGAAAATATACTAATAAAATGTGCAGAAGATGCATAGTAATGGAATTGAGTTCAGCCATTATACTAGAGTGAGGGCTCACCTCAAACAAAGTTAAATCGGTTCCACCAGTTATATTCCACACAATCCCAGTAGCTCGTTCAATGCCAATATCCAACAAAGGTGATTGGATGGCGTTCAATGCAGCGTCTCTTGCCCTTGCCTTCCCTGCTAATCAATAAAGAAAAGTAATTATTACAGGTAGAAAATTAAACATGCGATCATGATGCATTAAACAGTTTTGTGCAGAAAATTTTGATGAGAACACTGAAATCAAGTATTATATCATGAATGAAGCAGGTGTTTAGAGAACAAAATGGAAAGTACCACAACTCTAGAAATTGATAAAAGAAATGAATATATAACAATGTTTCTCATTTTCTACTTTTTAAGACTTATGGCTGCAAAGAAATTCAGAAGGTGGCAGCTACAAGGTAAATATAGGCATGAAAAACAACAGAAACTAACATCCATGCATAAGAAAAAATAATATCGGGGCTTCAGTCATGGCCAATTCCAAAACATACAACGTTTAGGATAGGCTTCTTTATATCCCTTCAAAAGATAAAAGGCTGGTTTCCATAGTTGAGTTCTTTAAAATCAATAGAAGAGAATTAATGAGGCATAAAGACATATGTTATCATAAGCCTAGCCTAGGACATTCAAAGATAATACGAAACTGAATCAAATTTAAAGATAATACGAAACTGAATAAAATTTAAAGAGTCAATATATTTTAAACTGAAAATCCAAATTATTCTCCTGCCAATTTTCATCAAAAAACAAAAGCACGCTTTATATAGGATTGTAAATGATGACAGATCCATTATAAATAGAAGAGGCAAAAAATTGAGACATGAAACCCTTTTCTCATTTGATTACTTTTGCTATGGTTTTGTAACAATTCCTTTTCCATTTGTAAATCTTCTCCATATTGAAACAAGGGGTTGTAGCTAGATCAATTGGACTCTAAATACAAATCATGCAGAACAACCCTTGCAATCAAAAGATAGCAAGCAACCGTTAAAATATAGGGGTTTTGCTCCTACATGTTACCCAAAATAAATCTAGGAATTGATGGAACCAGGGCTTTGGAAGTAGAATTAGAGATTCAGGAGCTGTTTGATGGTTTTACACGAGGATTCATATTTCTTCACCTTGAAGTGGGAAACAACAAGCATGTTGGGAATGAACACAGAAGACGAGAAGAAATGAGCAAGAAGATATAATAGATTAATCCCTAATCAAAGGAATTTTTACTCATAACAGACAAAAGGAACCCTAACATACAGGAGCTGCAGAAACTTGCTCACAGCTCTCAAATGAGAACCAACACAATCTCTACTAAATCACTTGTGGGGCATGGCCTATAAAACCGTTTAACACTCATCTCCATCGGACATTGTGTCAGGACCTCATCCAATATAACCCATAAATAGCTAAAACTAAAAATATTTGAAAATAGCAAGTTCAGTCATTGGGATCTTTTACTTACCGGTTGCAGTTCCTATTCCCAAAAGAGAAGAACCTGCATCTTTCATAATAGCTCGAACATCAGCAAAATCTACATTCACCAGACCTGGCACCTGTACAAGAAAAATTTCTCACCATTATGAGAGGAAAAGGCAAAAACACTGCTGAATATGGTTGACAAAGGAAAGGAATAAGAGGCAGGACAGAGGCCTAGAGACATGGGATAAAACCAAAAAACCTTATCAGATGACTGTAGCAACCTGGAAAAAGAATCTTTTGGGGGGGTTTGATAAGTATAAACCTTATTCAACAGAAAATGCTGCTAGAATTACCATAAATGAAGGGGAATGTAAGGATATATGGGAGGCAGAAGACAAATTTACCAGAAAAGTGTTCACTTCAAAGAATAATACACCACACACAAACCCACCTACCCACATACACGGAATTTGCACATTCATGTGAATGCTTGCGTCCCAATACAACTCTATAAACACAAGCACTTATTTCTGTATGAAGACCACACTAGTACATGTTATAATTTGATGGTGTGAAATAAGAAGATGAATGATAGCCGTAAGAATAGATGCAACAATCAATTATGAAAGCATTTAAACACATTATTGACAATGACAAACCAGAAACCAAAAAAAATGGGTGATGACCATCTAAGTGATAAAAAATACAAAGATTTTAAGATAGAATGGATGGAGTAGATCTTGTCCCAAAAGTGAAGGTGTCAGGTTCAAACCCCCCACTTGAGAGAATTCTACAAGTTTGGGTGGGATGGGAAAAATGCAGAAGTAGAGAGAAAAGACTACAGATGTCAGTTCAGAAAAAAAGGTCTTTATATTTACAAAATTAAGGCCTGTAACATGGGCAAAGCAAATTGATCTTCAAAACAGTAAATAAATACTGAATTGTGCATGATTCACAACCTCATGGTCATGGAGTGGCGTGTTAACAAGTAAGCACCACATATGACTGAGAATTAATTTTAACAACTAGAAAAGAAATCATATGAAGCCAAAGATACAAACTAATTTAACATTTATCTTTAGTCATTCTATACCATAATGATGTCAGAGATGCCACGAACACCTTGCCGAAGTATATCATCAGCCAAGTTAAATGCCTCTGTCACTGGGGTTGATAGAGAAACAGCAGTCAGTAACTTGTCATTAGGAATAACAATTAATGTGTCAACATTGTTTCTGAGAGCAGCAATTCCCTCCTGAGCTTGTACAGCACGTCTTCGGCCCTCAAAGGAGAATGGTGTTGTCACAATACCAACAGTCAATATTCCCATGGACTTTGCAACACTAGCAATCACTGGAGCCCCACCAGTGCCAGTTCCTCCACCCATCCCAGCCTACAGATTTAAGGCATCAGTGAGATATCATAACAAAATGAAAAAGAGTAGCAATTATCAGGAAATACTGTGATCTATTTGTAACACTTAGGAAGAACTACATGGAGATAAACAATAAAGGGAACCCTCAATCGAATAAAGAAGATGTACAACAATAGTTCAGGCCTGATTTAACATGATATATAGCTATGTCCTAATGCTTTGGACTTTTAGTTCTGCATTTCCTTCAACAACTATAATCTTCCCCCCATCATTTCCAGTTCAGAAAAAAATTTAAGGCATTGCCAACATTTGACTACAGTTGAACTCCCATATCCACTGGCATTACTATTTAACAAGACATCAGCCAGGATGAAAGGGAAAGCCTTATATGAATTTCACCTTTGCAGTTCTGCAAAACAAGTATCTACCTCCTGCAAGACCCCAGATCTAGTGGGTCAAATTGAAATTATTATGGTGATTTTTAATCGTTGGCGGATCTAAATCAATCCAAGGAAAGGAGTTTGATGTGTTAAGGTCTGCTTTGAATGTGCAAAACCAAGTGACCGAATCTATTCACAGCAAATAGGCGTATACAAGCACATGCCACGTGCACAGATGTGTGCCTTTGATCTCAATAGTCTACTGAGCTATGCTAAGCTAATGTATTCTACTTTTCAAAAAGATGATAGAAAGGGAGTTGTATATCTCAGGATCTATTTCCATTCTTTTAATTTATTCAAGCAATTAACATATAGGAAAAGAGCAAAGGCATACTGTTATGAAGACCATGTCTGCACCATAAAGTGCCTCCTCTATTGCTGCTTTACTTTCATTGGCAGCATTCATCCCTACATCTGGGTTTCCACCAGCACCCAGACCTCTAGTTAGCTCTTTGCCAACTTGCAAACGGTTCTCTGGGAGCACTGGTGACATCTTCATTGCCTGAATATCTGTGTTCACTATCCAAAAATCCACCCCGGTCAGGGAACTCTCAATCATTCTATTAACAGCGTTAGACCCACCACCCCCGACACCAATAACCTTGATCTTGGCTTCATTGTAGTTGCTCATAAAGGAGGAATCCCCTGAGCTCTCAGTGACATTTACTCCAGATGTCTCCTTTCTCAGACAAGAGTATGTGTCATTTGCATCACTTCTGAGCATTGAAACCTCGGGGTGCAAATCCAGGAAAGAGTCTTTGCTATGATTTGGGCTGATATTGTGAGAGTTAACCGAACACCTAATTTGTGGGATACTGAAGACATTCCTTTCATATGCACCACATGAACCATTCTTCTTGTCAAACCTTTTGAAGGTAACTGTTTTACCAATTCGGTTTTCTGTTGAAATCCTTCGTCCCACTGAAATTTGAGTACCAGATGGCGTGAAAGGTGGAGACACACAAGTCGCCATACTAGAAGGGCAAGAGCAAAATTCTTTAAATTATGATTCAGTAGTCGAGAAGCTTAGAACTTTAGAGCCCAAGCTGCCCAAATCGAACTGTTCTGCTCCCTTCCGTTCTTCCTTAACCTGATCATAAGTCATAACAAGTTAAACCATCAAGATACACACAGAAAACACTTGCATTACAGAAAAAGATTTGGCCTTCAAAGAATTCAACTTGGGTTAGGAAAACAAATCAAGGATCCCATAAGCCAAACTCACTCCACATTTCACTTAGAAAACAACACACACTTTCCAACTCCTTTTTTTTTTTTTTGAAACTATATATACACAAGAAATTAGCAACAAAACACAGATAATTCATCAATGTAGAAATCAAATATGCCTGGAATAATCAGGTAAGAAAAAAAAAACTACCGCATTCAGAACCCCAGACCACTCATTAATGCATCAAATAGGGACAAAAAATGGAGAAAATAACATCTGGGCAGAAGTAAGACTACGTTTTAAGAAAAAAATAATTAAAACATAAAACAAACCCAAGAATAGAATGACCAAAAACACCAATCCAAGCATTATAAAAAACAAGTTGGGAGCAAGGTAGAGTTAGTCAGTTACCTGCAAATGCTGACAATTTAGGTATGACTATGGTTTTATTATGCGACTGGGATGATAATGAGCCGAAGATGATTTTAGTACTTGAATAGAAGAGTGGAGAGCGTGGCTTTTGTGTTGTTGAGGTTTTTGTCTTGTCGGTAACTGAAAAGATTTGCCAGAGAGGGTGTATGAAATTGCGGTTATTTTTGAAAATATATTTTTTTAAAATTATATTAAAATAATATTTTTTTATTTTTAATATTATATATATATATATATATATATATATGTTAAATTAAATTTTAACAGTCTTTCGTTTAGTTCGCGCTCCAAAAAGGAAGCGGAGTCTTGTAAAAATCTTAGCAGTTAGCACTCGTCACTACCCGGCTAAAATCTTGGTGGCATGGTTGCTGCTAGAGATGCAGGCTAGAGCTAGCCGCTAGCCGAGTCGTTGACCAGATGGACTCACTTTATGAGCAGTGCTTGTGCCTCTGTGGCTAACTTCGTGATTTTAATTAATTTATTTTTATAATAAGTTATTAAATAAAATTTTAAGGTATAATTTATATTATTTTTTAATATATTTTTTTAAATTAAGTTTTTTTAAATTTAAAATTTATATAGGTTTATATTATATTATTTTGTATTTAATTTTTATAAAATAAAAAAAAATAAAATTTAAATTCATGATCATTTAATTATCAAAACTCTGATATTATAGTAAAGAATCATTTTAACATAATAAACTTTAATATTATATTAACGAATCATTTTAACACAATAATTTAAGCTATAAAATGAAATCTAAATATATATTTTATATTATTTTTTAATATATTATAAAAGTATTTTTATAAAAAAATAATTTTTATTTTTTTAAACCCTTGACATGGGAAATCATAAATCCTTAGACGGACAAGTAGAAGAGATAGCAAGTCATATTTAAGAGAATGTTTGAAAATATAGTAACAGTTATTTTTTAAAGTGTTTTATATTTCAAAACATATTAAAATAACATTTTTTATTTTTTAAAAATTATTTTTAATATTAATAATTTAAAATGATCTGCAACATCAAAAATATATTAATTTAAAATAAAAAAATAAAAATTTAAAAAAATATTTCAACCGTACCAAACTGTGGACAGCATGACAGTGTAACAACTTGCTACTGCTAGGGTTGACACGAACCAATAACATGAAACAACACGAGCAGCAACGCCTTATCAGTAGAGGTTTCTCCCTAGTATACGGAACTGAATCCAAGGTACAAGTCAAAATACTGATAAGGAATACTGCTAGGGTTATTCTTGAAATTAACCCAAACCACAAGGCCTTTCCTGTAAATACGAACAAAACTCGCTCGATTTTCTTTTTCTCATACAAAATCATCGATTCCTTAAGATCTTCAGTACTCTTGCATCGCACGAAACCAGGTGTTAGATCAAATTATATATATATATATATATATATATAAAATACAGCCCTTATGTTTCTTCACAGAACTCTCCCTATCAGGTGACGAGGAAAGTCTTTGTAAATTTATATTTTTCACATGAAAGAGGCAACTTTTTTAACCAAAACCAATTAAAGGATCTAATTGAGAATTGATTGATATATTGAGGAACTAATCCACATTAAAAATAGAACGGGGATTGAGATATCTAATTAAGATATCTTCTATAGATCAACGACTTTTTCCAGGTTTGCCCTTAAAAAAATAAATCATTAGCAAATGATTACAAATTAAAAATCCAATCTTTTTTATTCTAGCTGTTTAAACAAATTCTCTATTATAATTAAATTCAGTTATTAATTATAATATTTAATTAATAAACAAGTTATATAGTTGATAAAAAAAATTGAATTTACATGGTTAAAAAAATAGAGTTTAATTTATTTTATTTTTTATATTACCCTTATCAAATTCAATTATACTAGAGAATTAAGTAATATAAAAAATAAAATAATTTGAATTTTATTTTTTTAAGTATGTACATTCAACTTATTTATTAATTAAATTCAAATTGGACATTGTAATTGAATTTAAAATAACATAAAAAATAAAATAAATTATATATTTTTCAAGCGTGTGAATTTAACTTATCTATCAAACATATGAATACTATAATTAAATTCAATTATTATAATATATAATTGAATAATATAGGAAATATAATAAATTATATTATTTTTAAATATATAAATTTAATTTATTTATCAATTAAATTTAAATTAAATACTACAATTTAATTACAATAAAAAATTAATTCTAAATAATGTATGGTCTTTTAAAAAATTAAATATAAAAATAATTTTTAAAAAATAATTTTTAAAATAATTTTTAAAAATTAAATTTTATCTAGAATTTTTAAATGATTTGATTTCATTAAAATTTCTGAATTATATTCAATTTACAGGACCAAATAGCCTAGCTCATCATGGATTCGTCCAACTTATAATAGGCTCTCTCTCTCTATTCTCCAGGGTGGCGGATCTTTATCAAAGGCACGGCTGGAATCTACTTCTCTCTCTCGATTGTCTCCCTGTTCATCTCTAATCTCTTGTTGATTGTATTGTCTGGTAAGATCTTTGACAACCCTTTTGCGTTTTTTAGTGCTTTTGAATTCAGGGTATCATTTATCGAATCTCATTCTTTTCAATATTCTATTTGGTTAATTAACGTTGCAGTGTGAATGTTTGAATTTGTTTGTTTGTACCCAGATGTCAGATTTTGTGTTTTTGATGGGTTTCGCTCATTGATTTTTGGGTTATTGCCTGATTACTTGATGGTTTGCTGGATTTCTTGCAATTTTTTTATTAGCAAGTCAAAAGGTTGATTTTTTTTTTTTTGTTGAAATCAATGTAGTTTGTACCCTGATGTTGGATTTTTAGTTTTTCGTTTTCTGTTGATGGATTTTGGATTTATCTAGGTTTGCATATAATTTTTGTTGCTTGCCTTTGTGATTCAATGACTGAGACCTTTTTAAAGTTTGAATTTTTTTCCTCTGGTTTTTAGCTAGTGCCAATTGGTTGTTTCTGTGTGCTGAGTAGCTTTTATGTTTGTGTACTAGATCAAACTTTGGTGTTGCTGAACAAGAAGCTATGCACAGGATCCAAATATTGTTGAATGGTTTATTAGTTAGTGTGTTATAAATTGAGCTGTATCAATTTTTCTGATATTTCTCGTATGAAGTCCTAGTTGTGGTTTTGAAACTTCAGGTACTTGTTCGGGTAATGGAACATCTTCCAGTTGAAGTTATTGGGAACATTCTGTCACGGCTAGGAGGTGCTCGAGATGTGGTGATAGCTTCTGCAACATGTCGGAAGTGGCGAGAAGCTTGGCGCAAACATCTTCACACTCTTTCATTTAATTCCAATGATTGCAATGTTTATCAAGATCTCACAACTAGCCGACTAGAGATACTGATAACTCAGACAATATTTCAAACCACTGGGTTACAAGGCTTGTCGATTTTGATGGATGATGTTGATGAGTTCTCTGCTTCAACAGTTATTGCTTGGCTTATGTACACCAGGGAAACCTTGCACCGATTGATTTATAATGTTCGGACTACTCCGAATGTTAATATTCTTGAGATTTGTGGCAGGCAGAAGATGGAAATGTTGGAACTGTCCCACAACTCGATAACAGGGGTTGAACCCAACTTTCAGAGATTCCCTTGTTTAAAATCCCTTTCTTTGAGTTATGTCAGTATCTCAGCATTGGATCTCAATCTTTTGCTCACTGCTTGCCCAAAGATTGAGACCTTGGAACTTATCAATCCAGAGATTGCAATGTCTGATGCACAGGTGACTGTTGAACTGAGCAGTCCAACATTAAAGAGAGTTTATGTTGAAGCAATCAGTTTGGACAAGTTTATCTTGGAGGCAGATAGCATTGAATGCTTGCACTTGAAGGATTGTGCTCTTGAGCTATTTGAACTCATTGGAAAGGGTACTTTGAAGCATTTCAAAATTGACGACGTAAGTGTTATTCATCTTGATATTGGTGACACTGTTGATAATCTTGAGATCATAGATGTCAGCAACTTCACTATTATGTGGCCAAAGTTCTACCAAATGATCTCCAAATCATCAAAGTTGACAAAACTTCGTCTTTGGGATGTGGTCTTCGATGACGAGGATGAGATTGTGGATTTAGAAACTATTGCTGTTTGTTTCCCGCATCTCAGCCATCTTGCATTAAGTTATGACTTGAGAGATGGAGTGGTTAACTATGGCCTGCAAGGGTCTTCCCACTTGGAGAATGTCTTTGTGTTGGAGCTCGGATGGACTATAATTAATGATCTCTTCTCTCATTGGGTTGAGGGGCTGCTAAAACTTTGTCCAAATCTCAGGAAGCTGGTAATTCATGGTGTTGTTTCAGAGGCCAAAAGTCATGAAGAATGCCAAATGTTGGCCAATTTTACATCATCCATAGTTCAGCTCATGAGAAAATACATGCATGTAGATGTGCAGTTCGATTATGAATAGAAATCTTGTGATTACTTTTCGTCAATATTCAAGTTTTGCCTAAAAAATGAGTCGTATACGAACATGTTCTGGGTAAGATTTACAGCATTTTAGAACCTGAGCATCCCTTTTCGTGTCCTGTAAATGATCTCTGAATTCTTCCTTATCACGGAAAATTACTTGCTTTTACAATAGAAACGTGTTTTCTTTTCACTTTGTTGTCATTTTTACTCAATTGCTGTATTCAAGCTTTTCTACTGCCAGGTTGAAAAGTTTGCTCTCCCTCTCTCCCTCTCACATACTCACACACAGATACACTGTCCAGCTTGGTGAAATAAGAATGGCCCCGGGCTGAGGATCTTGCGGTAGAAATATGCAGGTCTTTTATTTATGAGGGACAGAAGTTATACAAGGACTAAGTGTCCATGGCTCATTATGCCTTCAGTAAATGGAGTATTGTTTGGAGCATTGACATCGTTCAACCCCTTGAAGAGAGGAATTGCTAACATCACCAGTATTCTTGTAACACCCACGAATAACAGGAGAATCTATGGACATAACTTAGCAATTCTGGATTTGGATGGAAAGTATTGTTCACAGGCACTTACATTTTCGTTAGATTCCTTGGAAACTATTTAATTGCTGCAGGCTAGCAAGACGTAAGGCTCATTTTGTTGTCAATTGTGGGATGCAACCATTATGAACGAAAGTATTGAAAATGTGATTTTGTAAGATATATATTCTTCGCCCAACCTAATCTCAAGATACAGTCCAAATCTAACCCAACAAATCTAGATAGAAAAGGGTTGTAAGAGAATTGATTTTTTCTCTCTTCCCCTCGTTTTCCTCTTCTCGTCATGACTTTTTCTTTAAACAACACCAAGTATTTCGGTTTTAAGTTGGTGTATTTCGGTTTTTAGTTTTAGTAAGGTTGAAAAAACAAGTAATTTTCACTTTTGTTATTTTTTTGATTAGGAGTTTGTATGTGGAAGGATTAAGGAAGAGTTAGAGTTTCATTAAGACTTGTTGATGGAATGATTTAAGGGTTTTTAAATTGATGTATTAGGATGTTAGTTGGCTTGAAACAAACCTATTTGATGTCTGGAATTATGGGTTGTTGAAGAATTGTCACGACTTGATTTTCGAGTTCATTACTAGTACATAGGCAATGTTCAATTCTAGATTTTCATACCTATACGAACCCAAACTCGTATATAAACCTTTTCACCTATATAAACAAAACAGAGATCTACACAACAAGATAACATAACTAATTCTATAATATAAATTGATTATCTTAATACAAATATTGTAGTTGTGGAGCACTAATTAGACATAAAAAAAAAAAAAACAATTACAACTAAAAGAACAGGTTCTGAAAGTCCAACAAAAGTGACCTATTAATAAGCTATAAACTTGAAAAAGATAAATAATGAAAGGACAAGTTCAACAACTCAGTAAGTAGATAACGTTCAATATACATACACGAGGTAATACAACAATGAGGAATGCATATATAAATATGGCTTTAAGTTCTTACAGGAAAGTTTCTCAAATAGACCATAACATGAATATCATAAGGTAAGACTTGTTAGAAAATCAAAATGCAATGAGCATGATGCTCCGTGCCGTGAAATGATCAGTCGCTATAGGTTGGTGACTCTCTCGACCAACTAGGGTTTTAATACAGCGTGCACAAAGACTAACACTACCCTGTTAGTATGAATATTCTGATTAGCATACCATTTATATCATAATCAAACAAACAGATTCATATCTCAAAGCTCAACTCATAACATCAATTAAATAAAAAAAACTATCAATTCAGAAGTATATAATGGTTCATATCAAAGATTCAATTTCAATAAGTGATCATGCTTAATTATAAACAAGGAAAAAATAACAAAATAAGATTTACCAAGAAGCACAATCAATTCCATATTAACAATTCAATTATTTATACTAATCCTCTAGCATATGAAAAATTATCCACTCACTTAACTCAAAAGTAGAAATAACACCAAAGCAGATACCGAAGGCAATCCTACTGATATTCTATAGGTAGAATACTAGGATTATCTGAATAGAAAATGAGACATATAAAAAGGACTAAAAAATAATGTAAAATCTATTTAATAAACTTAACTAAGGGTCAAAATCATAACCCTATATGTTTATGAACCAAACTAATCCTTTTTCCAAAAAAAAAAAAAACTCAAAAATCAAATGGTTTTCTTGAAATCTAATTCAAAAGAAAAAAAATAATAAACCTTGATAATATTTCACCAAATAAACCTCAATCATTCGTCAAAACAATCTAAAAAAGTAAAATTACAGCTGGGACCTATATGGAATTTTATCAAATTTTTAGGGGTCAAATTGTAATTTTATCAAATTAAAGGGCCAAACTAAAAATGTTATAAATTCATAACTATACTGAAATATTTTACCCATAATCCATCCTCAATTCTGTCTAAAATCTCAAAATTTTCTCTAGGGACCAAAATGTAAATTTTTTCAAAGTTTTGGGACTAAACTATAATTTTCACAAATTGAGGGACCGAAATGAAATTTCATCATCTTCAACTTCAAACTCGAATTTTTCCATAAATCACCCACTGATCTACCAAAATCTCTAACTCAAATTCATCATTTAAATAAACCATAACTCAGAATCATCATCCTTACCCAAAATCAACTAAATAAACCATTATCCATAATAATTAACCCATAATATTTCAATCAACTCTTCAATCAAACCCAAATCAAAATTTTCAAAACCCTAATCTTTAAAAAATTCATTATCTTAATTAATACCAATAATTATACACATCAAAACATAAAACTTACATTTTAAATTTATTTTCTCTAAGTCTCTTCTCTTTCATTTATCTTTTTTTCTTTCTCTTCTTCTTCTTCTTCTTCTTCTTCTTACAATTTCCTCTTTTCAAATCTAAGTCCTCTTTTTTTCTTTCTTTTATATTTACCAACTCTTTGTTCGATTACTAAAATGTCATTCATCCATATATACCTAAATATTACTCTTCTAAGGGCATTGTTGTCATTTCATATTAAACCTTTTTTTTTTCAAAGTATTACAAGAATAAATTGTTATATTGTGAATTATGTAGATTTGATGACTAACATATCAAGATTCAGGAAATCCTGATTAACCGGTTGGCTGAACTGGCCGATCTGTTGTTGTCGGTCGACTATTTGTTGTAAAACGACTAACTTGTTGGCTAGTTGATATCGGTTGATAGGTTGACCTGTGATAATGATCGACCGGTTAGTCATTCAGGTCGACTGGTTGGTCATCTTGGTCGATTGGTTGACCCAAGAGTAGAGTTTTATAAGGTTTGTTAGGTTTGAGTTATGTTTGAAATCAATCGGGTGAATCAGTTTGGTTATATATTTACGTTTTGGTCTCTAAGTTAAGGGTTTTTAATCTTTTATGTTACTTTATTTCAAATTGTTTTTGAGTGTTTTCTGTATCCATTATACGTTCTGCTGACGTTACTCCTAATGATCTTCAGTAGTCTCAAATTCTGCATATGTTTGTCTTTTGCTTTTATTTTCCAGGTGAGTAAGATAATCTTTAATATGCATGTAATATAAATAATATAAGTATGTTGATTATATGATGTGCACAATTGATTAATTCTTGAAAACTATTAATATCTAAGATTTATGTTAAATGTTATTCTCTATGATCTATGTTAATATGCAAACTATTAATATGCATGTAATATAGATAATTTTTATGTTAATGTACTTAGTATTTATATTTATATCAAGATATATCGACTTACAAGTTATTAATATCTAAGATCTATATTAAATGTTATTCTTTCGTTGAGTTAGTTGAACTCATCCCTCTATTTTTTTTTAATATTCTTTTAGGTTTTTAGTTTCTGTTAGCAAGTAGACTTTGTTGAGTATTCTTACTTTTTCAGTTTTGGTCGATATGCCTTACTTGTTTCATGAGGTTTTCTTTTTAGTTTTTATTTTGTTTTGATATTTTACACGCTCTATTATTATACTGTTTTAATCAAGTTTGAATTTTAACAATATAATAAGTATTATGAGTTATTTATTTTGTTTTATCTAATGATGATAATTTTTGAAGTTTTATTTGATTTTATTGATTTTGAAGAATATAATATTTTAAAAAATATTAAAATATTATGAAATATATATATATTATGATATGTATGTTTAACTATAGATGAAATGTCCATCCATCATCGCTCCTTTGCTATTGAAGATAGATCCGTAGTGACCGATTTGATTCTTAGAAACTATTTAATTGCCACAGACTAGCAACACTTTTCAATCAAATCGTATAGGTTAGGGGAGCGTGCAAAAATACAGTTTGAAATGATACCCGACTTGACTAGGCTCTAGATCGACACCTACCATGCACGGCCGGCTTTTATAACTCTTCAAAATACTGTTGTCTTAGGATTCCTTCAGTTATAAAAGGAGAAGGGAACATCTGTGCTTTCTGAATTGCTGTTCTTAGATTCTTCGTTATCCGGAGTCACCTAGGAAAAAGCCCGGATCATGTCTGAAGATCTTGCAGTAATCTGTTTGAACTTTGTCCATAACTGCAAGGTCATACCACACTAAGAATTAAGATGCTATATGCAAGTAGAGCCCTGTATGTCCAAAACATTGAGTTTTGAGGATCACGATATTGTTGATACTGTTAAGAGGGGTGACAATCTTCGATATGAAAGATCACTTTCAATCTACTCCTATAAGTAGAACACTTCATTTTTTTTTGTTGGTCTTGGGATAATTCATTTTTCAGCATGGAATTGTGGTGGTTATGATTGATTCCATGTCAAGCAATCATGGTCATTCAGTTAGGCTGCTCTTAATGTTTTACCACTGATCTTAAGATGGTCATGCCGGTAACAATTTGCAACCCCCACCGTCTCCTGTGGAGGTTATTTTTCATTATCAATGTGTATTTCCGTTCTTCCTCTTCAGGGTATTTGAATAGGTTGCAGTGCTGGAAGGGAAGATCCCTCGTAAGTGCCAGATTTTTCATTACATGTGATGTTCTTTTTTTTCTGTGAAGAAAGTCGACAAATGTAAGTTGAAGTAGACCTCGTACAAATGTTCTGATTTCAAGGAATTTAAGCTTGTTTAGTTCTGTATTATTGGAGGTGGAAACTGTGCTGCCAACTCTTTTGTAAGAGAATAAAGTCAACTTTCTTGTATCTGAAATAAACCTTCGCTGTGTGCATGAACTTCTAGTCAGAATCAAAATGGGCAGCAGCCCAGCACCTACTACTTGTATTAGTTGGCTTTGGCAAATATTCCACCAATTCTAACTACCAAATGAGTGTTTAAGTTTCAATAATGTATATCTACTTCAAACCAGCAGCCGATTTCAGGAGCTGATGCAGCATCTGGTAAATTATTGATAGCCAATTTGGAAGATTTTGGCACCGAGATTGCCAGAATCTGAGAGGATGCTCTGAGTTAGAGGGAAGTTTATAAACTTTCTGCACTGTTTTGGATTTAGTGATCAAGTCTATTATGTAGTTGAGGAGACCATCAAGGCTGTTTAGGTTGCTTCAGTAGTATGTTTGGGGTGAAGATTTTATTTACATACAGAGAGAAGGCATCTAAGCAACCGATACAATTATTTCAATAATCTTTCTCACAAGTCATGCAGGAGATACTGAGCTTGTTGTGGATACCACTTATAATTAATGCTGGGAAATTTCTCAGCGTTTTTTAATTCGATGGTCAAGAGCACTCTCGAATTAGCCGCAGAGTATCCTTAGCGCGCGGAAGTATAATTAATAATGATTTCCCATTATGACTCTGACCTTGTTCAACCATTCTTTAAGATAAAGGTCAAGAACTTGGCTATGAATTGCTTCTCTTCATAGAATTTTCAGCTAAGTTCCTGTCTCAATTGATTGATGAGAAACCGTGGGAGATAAACTTGTAAGCCTAGCTCACGCAACTCTAATAATGATAGAAAACTAGAAAAGGATGCAAGTGGGATAATTGAAGTCAATACTTTATATGTAGAAGCAATATCAATGAATAAATCAATATACATAAATATGTTTTAGTTTCATGCTTAAGTGACAAGCAATGGCTTAATTAGTTAACTAAAATCTTAAATATACTTGGATTTGATCTAGACCAATAACCTCTCTACAAGCATAGAAGCAAAGGAACTTATAAAAGAACCGCAGTTCGGGGGAATGCAAGATTCATAGAATCTATAATCTAAAAGAAGACTCTGAAATCTTCCATATGAAGAACATGTTGCAAGGCTTATTGGGAACAAGGTTGGATAAAGTATATAGGGTTTGAACGCATGTTTTTACCTAATCCATGAATCATACCTCTATGTTGGACCCAAAACCCTTTTTTAGGCCAATCATTGGGATCATGAAGGAATAATGCATATACCTACAAAAGTAGCAGATGGGCACAGCATAAAATATTTGTTTCTATCTATCCTGATGAAAGATCATGGGTCCAATACCCCTCTCACTCCCTCTCTAGACACATCCTCCTGATTAACACATATATCATCAATAATGCTTGTCATGGCTATCTTATTAAACCCTCAAAAGCACTGTTTGAACAGCTTTGCAATCCATCAATTGACTCTTAACTCTTCTTTTTTGTTCAGACCATTACAAAAGGGTAGTTTTTCACGATTGGCCATATCTGCTCGAAAGAAAAAAAGGTTTCAAGGCATTGACAACACAAAAAACCTTACCTAATTAAGGGATTAAGACCCTAACGAGAAGATAAGATGAATTCCCTGTTACTCTGAGACCTCTTCTATTAAGGGAAAGGAATCTTCATGTGGCATGGTTTTAGGTGATGACAGGGAATGGATGTTGACCTATCAACAAGGGAGATAATACCAAACAAATCCATCTCAGGAACTTGGATTAATATATTACAAGAGGGGATTTGTTTTGGGATCATTATTCTAATGTTTTGGTTGAAATGGTGTAACAACACTCTGAGATAATTCAAATTAGTCCTACAAAAATAATAAAAATTTAATCTCCCTCCCTCTTGCGACCCCGCCCCCTTGAGGTGTCAAAAGGAAACTCAATTCTCTTCTGGGCCATCAAGAGACAGTACAAGAAAGACTTCTCCTATTACCATATTTTGTGAAAGAAAAAACCTTGTCTCATCTTCCATGATATTCCATGTTGAATTTACTGCTAGATAAATAAATCTTGATTTTTTTCCCCTGCTGCAAAGTACTTGAATCCTTGAAGAGCCATAAAAAGGACCAATGGGAAAGCACAGGCGGTTAGAAGAGAGAGAAGAGTGGAGTAGGAGTCATTTAGTGATTCTAGTGGGTTCCTGCTAACGACCCCACCTCCTCTTCTGCTGGTTTTGTTTAATTATTTATTTGATCATTGAATTTTGTTGCTGTTTTTTTATGTGTTTATTTTTGGCAAAAACCCTCCACGCTACCCAGAGGGCTTGAGACAGCTCTTGCTTGCAAGGACAAGAGTTTTGGTTTGCTACAGAGGGGGGATGAGTTTCAACTTTCAAAACCCTGCTTGTTGATAGAACTAAAGCAAACTCCAAATAGAAAAGAAGAGAAAAGGGCAAAAAGGAAAACAAACTAATCAAATTAGGTTAGTTTTCTTCACATAGAAGGAGAGAAAGAGAGAAAGAAAGCAAGAGATAGAGACAGCCATGAAAGAGCAAAAGGTGGAAAGAGTGGATAGAGATTTCTGAAGAAAAAGACTTTGTCCCTTGTTGTAGAAACCTAGATATACACTTTGACAAGAAAACTAGCTTTGATTTCCCTCCCTCCCTCCCTCCCTCGCTCCCAGTTGTGCTCTTCTTCAAGCACAACTTAATTTCCAGCTCTAAATTCAATACCAAACTGAGGTAAACAAAATTAGAAAATTTGAATTTGTTTTGACAATAGTTTACTTGCTGTCCAATTCCTCTGTTTCTTACCACTTCTGCTTCTTCTTGTTGTCTAATTCACAACATCTTTTTTAACGTTTGATGATCAGTTAATTCTTGTTGGAGAAAGATATGATGAGTAGAATGGTCTAAAAAAGAGAGAGCTTGCATGGCTAGCCACAGAATTGGAGAGACTGGTTTGTCAGACTCAGGTCCCTCTAATCAGCATCTCCCTTATGCACTTCTCCATGGAATCAACACCCCATCAACCAGTTTCATGTATGTCGCTTATCAGCTTTCAAATTTCTTACAATTCTTTTGTTTGTTCAAGTACGGCTGACATGGGATAGTTGTATTTTTGCCTATAGTAATCAAGAAGGATCTGCTTTTGATTTTGGAGAGCTAGAAGAAGCAATTGTGCTGCAAGGAGTTAAGATTAGGAATGATGAAGCTAAAGCACGTATGCTACCACCCTTTTCCTCTCTCTTTCTTTCTATCATTTTTCCTTTTGTGACGTTGGATAAGTATAACCAACTCTACAAAAAGCACAGAGAGGTTTGAATATGTCTAATCTAAAGAGAAGGACAGCACAGGGGGGGTTTCCATTTCCAATACTGTAATCATTCTGAGGCTAGAGAAATCAATGGTGTAAGGCTACAAACATAGTAACCTGACCACCTTGGCATGATTTACTGACTTTGTCCACATATAACTGCAGAAAAGATGGGGATTAGGTGGCAAAGAAAATATTATTAAAATCTTTATCGTCTTTATTCTGAGGTGATCTGATCTTCTGAGATTTTGCTTTTGTTGATTCTTGCAGCTTTATTTACAGTAACAGGCAGACCTGCAGCTACACTGGAAATGTTTCCTTCATGGCCAATGAGATTCCAGGAAACCCCAAGAGTAGTAGTTTCTTAGCTTCCTTTCTACATCTTTGACCATGTCTTTTGTCTTTTGATATCAGTAATAGATAAAAACAACAGCCTTTGTAAGTCCGAGCAAAGCAAACCTCTCCCACTTTTTTCATATCAACAAATTTTCCTGAAAGTCATTCCTGTACTCAAATTGAAAAGTTTTGAACTTTCTTTATGGTTCTTGGGTGCTTTCCCATTTCCAGAATTTAGCTCAATTTTTTAAATGATTCTTGATTCTTTAATGCCCTTTTGAATAATTCTTGTGGGGTTTCCCTTCTGTTTTGGTTTAAATTAAACGTTCAGGGAAGTTCAAAGTCAGGAGGGGAGAGTACTGACTCAGGATCAGCATTAAACACTCTTTCAAGCAAAGCTGAAGCCCATCTGGAACCAGAATCTCCCATCAGTAAAAAAGTTTCTTCTTCAGATCATTACAATCAGGCTTTTTATCAGAAGCATCTACAGTTTCAAGAACAGCAACAAGTAGATATGGCTAATGATACATCAAGAACAGGGGGACCCTCTCAACAGAATCAATCACCTGCCAAATCTCCCCACGAAAAGGTTCTTGACACAACTGTTTTGCTTAATAATTTGTCTCTCTTAGACGACCCCCCCCCCCCCCCTCTCTATTTCTCTCCCAAACTCCGGAAAAAGTTTGTATCTTTATTGCTCCCTCTCTCCATATCTTCAATATCCATAAGCACAGATCCCAACTACTCGGCCAGAGCCTTCCCTGATTCCTGAACGATTTCCTGTTCAAATGACTGACATGAAATCAGAGGGGGGGGGAGAGAGAGATGGAGGGAGACTTGTGAATAATATATAAGGTCAAAATGAGAATCATTACACTGTTATTTTTTTTCTTGTACAATGACCCACTTTACTCAATCCCCATAACTATCACTTAAGCCTCTTGTCTTTACTTTTTAGCCTTAAAAATCAGCTTTGAAATCAGGAAATTAGCCAAAGCCCCTCCAAAAAATGGAAGATAATGGTGATTATTGCCACCCAGACATTGTTCTTGACTACCAATTTCTAGAAGAAGACTTACATGAAAATGATCAGCAACCAGAATTTCTTCCTGGGAATTCTGTGAGAGATCTCTTTTATCATTTTATCTTAAAATATGCTACGTTTTAGACGACTTGCATAAATTTTCTTACTTGGGTTCATTTCTTAGTTCTTGTTTGTGGGGGTATTAGGACAGTGTTTTACGTGTGTTTTATGTCCTGTTGCAGAGAAAAGGTTCAACATCAGAGAAACAACTTGATGCTAAGGTATTTTTCTCTTCTTTTCTTTACCACCTTAACAATGTCCGGAGTTCAAAATTTGTTGCCTTCTATAACTAAAAAAAAAAACTTTGCTTTGCTTTTGGTTCCAGACATTGAGACGTTTAGCTCAAAACAGGGAAGCTGCAAAGAAGAGTCGACTGAGGAAAAAGGCAAGGGTCATTTTCCTTTTCCAACAACTTGGTGACTTCAATTAATGTAATTTTTTTTCTTTAATCTTGTCTTTATGTTGTGTCCCAAAACAGGCATATGTCCAGCAGCTAGAGACTAGTAGAATAAAACTTACTCAGTTAGAACAAGATCTTCAGCGTGCAAGACAGCAGGTCTTTAACTTTTGTACAAATTTAGACAACATTTTAGCAATCAATGCACAATCTTTTAAAATTTTCAATATATATATATATTAATTCTGGGTTGCTTTACAGGGGCTGTTCTTGGGTGGCTGCGGTGGTGCCGGTGGCAATATCAGCTCTGGTGAGTTCTCTTGAATTTTTCGTAGTGAAGTAGCAAAAGGGTCACTAAACTTACAAAAGAAAAGGGAAATAAGAGGAAAAAGACTGCAACTTTTATCAAGTTTTCTCTATATTGTAAAATCCTCATGTGACATTTGCTGATTTGTCAAGGGGAATGACATAAGTGGTGTTCTTGATCTCAATCCGAACTTTGATTAGGTATACTTATTTATTTCTAAGAATAAAATTCATATATAATATGTTTTGCTGTTTGGTCCTTTTGGAAAAAAATGCAAAAATCTATAAAATATTGTTGCTAAGGCATTTTCTGGTTTTCAATTGTCTTTTCAGTAGCTGAATTGGTAAAAAAGAAAATGGTGGTTGATTTCACCCTATGTAAATTTCAGAATTTATATAGAAACTTGCTGAAAGAAATCTCTTTAATCAAATCTCGTGACAAAATCTTTCTCAAAACTCTTTTAATCCAAATAGTCTTACCCACACAGTCACAATAATGATAGGAATATTGCTGGACTTTTTCCAGGCACAAAGCTAGTACTCTCTTTGGCATTAACTCAATCATCCTTTTCCTCTTTTAAGCAGAAATAACATTTGTTTTAGTTAAAGACTAAAAAGGGACGCAACACAATCTTTACAAAAAAAAAAAAAAAGTAGTTTATTTTCAATAGTGTGTCACTTTGGTCCACCATGTGATTAACCATGGATTAAAAGTGCAAATGGGTCATGATCCTTGTAACCCTAACTTAACCCCAACCATTAATTTTCATTTATCATCATCGTTGTTGTTCTTGCTGTTACAGGAGCAGCAATATTTGATATGGAGTATGCAAGATGGCTAGAAGACGACCACCGGCACATGTCGGAGCTCCGGACAGGATTGCAAGCACATTTATCGGACGGTGACCTTAGGGTTATAGTAGATGGGTATATTTCACATTACGATGAAATTTTCCGGCTCAAGGTAGAGGCTGCAAAATCTGATATCTTTCACCTGATTACCGGAATGTGGTCCACTCCAGCCGAGCGTTGCTTCCTGTGGATGGGTGGTTTTAGGCCCTCAGAACTCATCAAGGTTTGAATTTCCTAATGCATTTAAATTACATCACATTGCTTGCTTTCTACTCTAGATATCGCTGCCATTATAGTGGCCAGCATTGGAAATTTATACTAAGCACAGGGATCTGTGTAGTGTACAAGGGTTATTCTAGTCATTTAAGGAAAAAGAGAGGCACAGTGAGAGATGTGTACTGTACAAGGAGATGAAATATTCCCTTGTAAAGGGCACATTATCCATTTAAAAGAGAGAGATTGAGACAACTAAAGTGTCCTAAAGGAGTGTCCTCTCCTTGGCACAAAAAGAAAAATAAAATTGTTGGCAATATCCTTTTTCTCAAAGTCATGGGAGACTTTTGGCCCTAAAAGAGCCATGCAACTAATATAAAATGACTAAAATACCCCCATCAGATGCTCTAACAAAAACAATTGTCTTTTGTTTTTTCATTTTTCTGTGAAGCAGATGTTAATATCCCAGCTAGACCCTTTAACAGAACAGCAAGTCATGGGGATTTACAGCCTGCAACAATCTTCACAGCAAGCAGAAGAGGCTCTCTCCCAAGGCCTAGAGCAGCTCCAACAGTCTCTGGTTGACACCATTGCTGGCGGACCGGTCATTGGTGGAATGCAGCAGATGGCAGTGGCGTTAGGCAAGCTTGCCAATCTTGAAGGGTTCGTTCGCCAGGTAAACATATCATTAACCTTGATTACATTGATTAAGCCATTTTTTAGAGGAAAGATCATTATTTAAGAGAAACAAAATCCACAGTAACAGGAGAGGGACTTATGAGAGAGTCCGAAAACACCACTTTCAGTTATATCAGAAGAATTAGAAAATAGTTTGAACTTCATTTGCAAGTAAAGTTTAGTGCTTTCTGACAATGATATAGAAAAGCTGCTCTCAATTCTTAGAGGTTGAAATAAAGCCTAAGATCTATCTCTCACTTGATTTCATGGAAGCTCCCAAATTCCATGCTCCTAATTAGCAACTAGGTGATGCGCCTTAATATACACGTCAAGGTGATAACAGATACAAAAATCATAGCAGAAGTTATTTAATTGGCATAGGGACAAGAGGCATGGAGTGGCAGTCAGGAGTTTTTTTTTAATCCGGGGAGGTGTTGAAGAGTAGAATTTTTTTCTTTTCTTTAGAAGGTTGCGGTCCCTGCCAGCCCCGCCCCCCACCTATATTAGAAACATATCTTCTACTATATAACCTATATTATCCTATATATGGCCACCTCTCATTTGATTTAGCGAGATAAGATTAGGAGTTGATTATTATATCACCATGATTATATATATATATATATATCATGCGTGTGATCACATGCAACATACACAGGTCAAGCAAAGAAACTTAGTAGCTGTGAAATATATGGAGAGACTAGTAGCTCTGATGTTCCCATCTAGTCGTCTAATATTCCATTATATCCAGCTTGATTTGCGCCGCCATTTCTACCTGACACCTGAAGGGTAAGAGTCCCGGAGCTTACACTTCATTGGAGATAAAACTTGATTTAGAAATATTTATTGACTTTTTAAACCAAAATATTAAGTGTATATATATATATATATATCAAGATATATTATATATGTATGTGTAGACACATGCATGTTGATCAGTTTTATTTAATATATATAATTTAGTCAAGAAGATATATGCTACAGTCATGCCCGATGCATTTAACATGGATTTCCCCATCCTAGCTATAAATATCTGCGTTTAATGGTGTCGCAGATTTTTTACAAAATTAATATACCTCGAAACATCCACTGCTTGTTGTGTACTCTCAAGCTTTTGGTCAACGAGCTAATGATTTAACATGATTCTATACATCAAAACTGATCATTGCCACTGCTTTTTTGCCACGTGTAGGGTGGATGGTGCCTTGACTTGTACTATAACTTATTTTAGTTTTATTATATCCAATGATCATTTTGAGAAGAATATATCTTTATTTTTCAGCTAAGAAGTCCATTTCCTGATCAATGTTGATTGCTAGCTAGGGTTTCGATGTTGGTTTTTCATCAAATAAAACGTTGCTATCAGAAGGGTGGTTAGAAAAATGATGTTTGTTGAAATAAAAAAAACCCTAGCTAGCTAGACCTATCAACACCATTAAACAATTCTAGAAACTCTTTAATTGTTAATCAATTAACAATTAATTACCTTGTCTATTAATCACAAAAGCTCTCTTATTATTATTATTATTTTTATTATTTAATGTAAATTTTATTTTCTCTTTGTATTTTTATAAATTATATTTTATATCTTGAATCGAATAAAAAATCTTGAGAATGTAAACTATAAACTATTATCAAACGTATAAACTATTCTATAAAAAGTGAAATTCATGAGAGTATAGAGAGAAACAAACAAACTATAGAAAGATTTTTATAATTATTATTTTATTTTATTATGATTTGAAAGGTACAAATCTGATAGATAAGACAAGCTCATGAATTTCAACCTCTTTGAAATGTGTAGGGTTAATTTGTCCACACATGCCGTTGCACTTGGACCCGTCATAGCTTCTACTTGATTTGTTCTTCACACCAGCATGTATTCTGTCCCCCCCCCCCCCTTCTTTTCTCAAGGAACTATTTTTTTGGCACTGTACAGGCTGATAACTTGAGACAACAAACCCTTCACCAACTCCGTCGGATATTGACTGTAAGACAGGCAGCACGGTGTTTTCTGGTGATCGGAGAATTTTATGGGAGATTACGGGCACTCAGTTCCCTCTGGGCATCTCGTCCACGAGAGTAAGTGTTTTCCAAGAGAAATTAATTATTAGTCTTTGAACTTTTAAGGTGGTGTCCAATATTGACTACCGTGGAGGTTTCTAATGGAGAAATCATATTGGATAAGACTTTTTTCATCATCATTATTTTTTGTTGACAGTCAGTGCATAAACTTTTTTCTTACCTATGAGTACCTTATATTATTTATTTATTTATAAATACTTTTAGTAACATATAATATAATCTATGCATGGTGTTTGATAATTATACTCAACTTTTTGGATTATTTTTTTCTCTTGTAGGACAATGATCAGCGAAGATAACTCATGCCAAACCACGACTGATCTACAAATGGTTCAACCTTCACAAAATCATTTCTCCAACTTTTAATATATATATATATATATATATATATATATATATATATATATA